>Ga0210059_1000181_pt1 | contig 66202 bp, 31 predicted proteins | sample Ectturendosymbi2_FD_188042 | JGI IMG/M metagenome (GOLD analysis project Ga0210059, IMG submission 188042) | Ecteinascidia turbinata endosymbiont from Florida, USA - Sample 2 (SPAdes) (version 2) | ecosystem: Host-associated > Tunicates > Ascidians > Unclassified | place: Key West, Florida... | reverse complement strand
ACCACGTTGGCTGTTTCTGCTGTCGCGCCATCGTAAAACTATTTCTGGTGCTGCTAATCAGAAGCCTTTTGTAAATAAAGATTTGTGCACCAGGAAATCTGTGAAACCAACTATCAAGTGGTGAGAGCCAAACGCCTTGCCTCGACTTGGCAACTTAAAATGTCAGGCAGTTTTAGTCGAGAGTTAGAACAGTACTCATACAACGACTAGGCTGCCTCGTTGGTAGCGTTTGGGGAAACCAGCATCTCTGAATGCAATGACAGTCATTCCTCGCAAGCAACTGCTACGCTGGGCAACACCCCAAACCTCAACATAGGTTCCTACGACGGAAACACTACATTGGTTCCCAAACCAAGGAAATCTTACATTGGTTCATCAGACCGGGATTACTATACCAATATCTGGGCTTTCCCACAAATGTCGGTTGATTCGTCAACTTTGCATTGCAAATATTTTGCTTTCCTTCACGAAAGTAATTACAGTGTTTTTATACGCGTAGACATATGTATCACAAATACGTCTGCAAATGGTATTATTCGATAGAGGAATCCTTTTTATTTCTTCCTCAGCATTACTCCCAAACACTGTTTTCACAATTGCATTGCAAGCAGGAAGAATAACACTCTCTGCCTCTGTGTGAGTTTTGAGATTTTAGCTATTATCTCTGCTACCAGATAACTGGCCTCTTGAGCTTTTGTAGAAATTTTGAAAGTTTTGGTATAGGCCTGGCTTTGTCGTTTTCTTTCATCCAAAAGTCTCTTGAAATATGTTGGAGATTTGCCAGATAGATGACCATGGATATTTGTAAAGTGTCCGTTCAGTCTACTTGGCACTATGGCTTCGTTTGATAACTTTGCATCACACATAAGACAATGTGGTATAGGCTGTGCTTCTTCACCATCCCAAGTAAAACGTATATTCAAGTAACTGTGGCAAAAAAGGCGAATTTTCTTAGTTTTTCTTTCACTTGTACTTTCACTTTCAACTGTTACAGCTGCACTATGGTCAACATCGCTTGACCTTCTTTTCTTTGTAATAAATTTCTCCATCATACAGCAAAGAGTGAAACTAACTATTTGTAAATTAATATATTTCTCTTCCCCAAACAAGATAAATGGGTAAAACCATTACATGGAAAACATTCATCTTACACTTTTCCACTACGAGTAGAATGAACTAGTGACAATCAGCACAACTTGAACAGACATTGTATGAGACGCATCAAAGCCACCACGGGAGGGTGCCTCAGTAAGATTTGGTGGCTTCAAAATAGCATATGTGACAAAACACTTGCTCTAGCGATGTAACATGGAGAACTGTGCATGAAAATTGTATTAGCAATAACAGTCTTAGCTAACCACACGAAAAAAAGCTATAGGCAGATACAAAATAAATAAAGAATAGCTCGCGGCAGCCCTAGGCTCTGCCTAGTCTGACTCATTACTGTCGAAGAATTTTTCGAGAGATACTAATTACTGATTTGAAATACTGGCTTTTCAGATTCGATGCAACGAACAGCATGCAAAATGCTTTCAGGTAGAAAAATAGGGCATTTTTGATGTCTTTAGCATGTTTGAACTGTTATTTTGCGCAACTCAATCTTTTAAAATCGCGTGTACAACTATGTTTCGAAGCACGTTGGAGCCGCACTAACCATTTTTCACTATTTGGCGCTCAGTAATCTCAATAGAAAAATTCTATGATGTTCTCCACTTCTTCAAAGTTCTTGCCAGGATTTGAGATTGGTTTCTAGGTTTTGAGTGTCCTGCGCGCCAGCTGCTTATGTTACACAAAAGTCTACAGGCTACCAACGCAAGAAAATAAAGTTTGAAAGCGGCCAACGGTTTGCCGTACAAAAGGTGTTCTGATTGAATTGAAGCATCTCGCCAACTATTGTTTTATAAAAAGAAAATTATCGGCATTAGCGGTAAAGGGGTGGGAACATCATATAAGCTGTCGGTTGGATATCTTGTCCGCAACGTAACTAGAAACAAAGGAAACTTGTTGCGAGGAAAGCTGTTTCTTTTGAAGACTTTTGAACGAGATCGTATTACACTACTCATGTCTAAACACGCTGGATTTCGTCGAGTTACAACGGCGGCGGAACAAGAGATTGAATAGTTTGGTAAAGCATACAATGTTAGCGCGGCCAAGAAAAAGATATTCTGAAAAATTGTCCAGTGTAAATTGTTCCACTCAGTCTTACTAGAAGTATTTTTTGATTTTCCCCGGTATAAAATTTAACAATGGACTGCTTTTTTCCATTAGAAAAGATGATGAACTACACGAACGGAATAACTAAACTGTTTCTTTTACTTTGGATGTGCATGACCAACAACTTGAGTGTTTAGGATTGAAATGAGTTTCACAGAAATTAAAAGATGTTGCAGTAAAATGCGTTGGCAATAGCTCTGCTGTCATCTTATTGAATACGATTTTTGTAAAAGTAAATCCTAATTCATTTTTGTAAGATCAAGTAAATTAAGACACAGACTAAGTGGCGGATAAAAGCGATACCGTCGATGGGGACTGAATCGAGGGATAAACTGCATAAATTGAGCGATAAACTGAAAAAACACACTATAAATATGCACGTTTGATTTTGAAATGTACAAAGATAAAAGGTCTTGCGATCACTTATTGCGTCGTATTGACAAATTCAGGATGCGAGAAGAGATGTTTATTAATAAATTAAGTTTCTCACTTTTATTCTGGAACAAACTGCCTATTCTTTTTTGTGTGATATCACAAAGCTTTCAACTTTGAAATCTTAAAGTTGCACTATACTTTGAGAATTTTGTTTATCGTTTGCTTGTTGCATGCGCGTTGTCAGTTTTTTTTTGGTGAAGGGGCCAAACAGCTTATGGGAATGAGTGCGTTCGTAAAGGCAGTACACACCGTGCAGTGAAGCACAACGACAAGAAACAGGAAGAAAATGACTCTTTTCTCAGGGTTTGCCCAATAAATTTTTTAATTTTGATTGAATAACTACAAAAGGGTCGTCACTTGTATCCAACATATAACAATATGCCAAAAATCACGAAAGTTTTTTGAAACCTTTACTAGTAAAACCCAAAACTATACACAGCGCAACTTTTACACTAAGCCACACGTCAAATGGTGGGCACCACTGCCAAATGGGACCTGGTACCATAGACCTCATTTGTGAAGGCCTTGCTTGGTTGTAAGAACAGTAAGGAAACCTTGCCTAAAAATCGTGGCTGCCCATGGCTTTAAGCAGGGGTCTCCAAACTTTTTTGTCAGAGGCCCACAAAAGCTGTTGCAAAACAGCTCGAAGGCGGGGGACATCTTGCGTAATATGCTTGTTTCGGGATATGCTACATTTTCCCAAATCAACAAGGTTTTCGTGAAGAAATATTCTTTCATTATTGACAAAATAGCTTTGTGAACCGGATGAAATGGCCTCGCGAGTCGGATTTGGCCCTCGGGCCGTAGTTTGGCAACCCCTGGCTTAAAGCAGCAGAGTCGTTTAACGTGAGCCACAGCAAAGGATAAATTTATATACACATGGGCAACTTTCACTTTTTGACAAATCTATGCCACTGGATATGACAAAAACGGTAAAACAACTAGGGAGCCAGTTATTGGCAAAAAGCTATTTCAATCATATGTTTTTGAAACTAACGGATCGGCTCACTGCTCATCACTTCATTTTTCAAACTGATCAACTTTGATTTAACCGTCAAACAATCCGTGGGTCTTGCACACAGCTCGTAGCCAATTTTCCTATTTAAAGTTATAAACTGTGCGTCAAGGAAACGTTATGAGTACAAAGTCAGCATGCTTTTACGGCGCGTACTGCAGTGATCGGATTCAGGAGTTGAATTTGAGTAAGAGCAACTCTCTAAAAAGTTATTGAAGTTACTATGATGAATTATATTTTGAAATTGTTTTACCAACTCTTACAATTGCTTCTATCCCAGTCACACTCCAAAATTGGGGATTGCAAAACGTGTGAACCTTACCATAAGAACACTAAGTCTCAACCTCCTCTAGCCTCAGTTATCAATCAAGTAGCCTACGCTCTTATATCGCTCTTTATACTTGAATAAAGCAAATTGTAATGTATATTTAACATTTGTATACGCTTGCAAAGTCTGGCGCTCCATTCATTTATTTATTCTGGAAACAAACACAAAAAAATTCACTCCACATGAAAAGATAGCAACTGCATAGCAACTGCTCACGGCAAATAAAATGTTAGGGATCTAATTATATATTTGCTGTAGATAATGCAGCTAAATAATTTTAAGAGTCACCAGTACAAGCAACCCGTCCACCATGTGACTTGCAGGTGTACATTGACATTGACAACAGTTTTTAGCACAATTGATGATGAAAGATTTTAGTTAAAACAGCCATTACTGAGACGCAGCAATTAAAATTATTTTGATTTAGCTTACCTAATGCTTGTCAATTTCGTAGCTAGACCCACTTGAGTGCACATGGTTTTGTGTAATGTGAAAATCCTACTTGACTTTAGGACGGCCGAAACAACGTTTAGCTCGTGACTTTCACTAAGCTTTTCCAGTTCTGTCTTTAATAAAGACAAGAAACACACTTGTAATGGATAACTGCTTATAGTATTCAAAGTTTCAAAGGAGTCCCAGTCACCAGCAGCATTTGTTACTCAGTCATGACGTGTTAACCAACGCGAATCTATTTCGAGACGACTTGTGGGGCTTGTCGCCGGTACCCACAGTTCGTTCTTTCCGCTTTATTCAAGCAGTACTGTAGAACCATTTTAGTTTGATCACGGAAACCACCGTTCAAAGTTTAAACGTTGATGCTGTTGGTAAAGTAGAAAAAGATTCTTACTCCAACATATCCGAACCAAAAAGCAATCAAAACTGAGGAACTTAAGAGACATTTTCTGCTGTTAAAAACACAAAATGAGATCAAGTGAAGTCAAATGGTTTTGTATTTATTTATTTATTTGCTGTTTCATATGACTCAGCTTATAAGCAGAAACAATGCAAAAACCCATCATGCTAAGAAGTTAACAAATTTCAGTGAAAAGTAGAATAAATGAAAACACAGCACAATGGCAAAAGAATTGAACAAGGTAACAAAAAGTTTGCACTGTGTCACATAAGATGGGTCAAAGACCATGGAGGTCATCTAGTCAACCAGCCTCATTTGAAACTTATTGGCAAGTGGCAGAAAAGAACAGTTGAAAATAAAATAAGCACAGTTAGTAAACAAAGTAATGAACAAACACAGAACACGTTAAGGAAAAATTATTGATGAAAAGAGCATGCCTGTTCATTTTGAGAAAATTCATGGTGGTCAAAAAATATTAGAGACAGTATAAGAACTGAAAAAAATGTGAAGTAAAAAAACTGTGGGTTTTAATTCTATACGTAAAAGTGGGATGTGTACAAGAAAGAATAACAATCAAAAAATACATAAAAATCAACAAGTTAGATTTATGAAATTACTGAAACCAGTAAAGGCAGCATCATGTTATAGCTGAGATAATGTATGAAAAGTTTACAACTTTATGCATGTGAGTTATTGAATAAATATCTGGCGCGTATTCTATCAAAATCTTTGCAATTCCAGTGGCATCAAAGTATGGAACACTTTCCAGTCTTCCTTTCCCCAAATGACCATCACCTACTCTAAATAGCATCCCTTTTCATCAGCTCTTTTTTCTTGCTTTTCACCCTAAGAAAACACGTGACATATGGCAATCCTTATAACCAACATCGGCATCCGGGACCGTAACTGGGGGGTCACCGGGGGGTCGAATCCCCCTGACAAAATTTTTTCGCCACTTGTGGAAAAATGTGTTGGACATAGTTTAAAAGTATTTGACATTGTTTAAAAAATTTGGGCCCCTCTCGGAAAACTCTTCGCTCCCCCTAGTGTCCCAAGCTGGTTATAGGCCTGGCGGCATCCCTATTTTTGCTTGTCCTTCAAGAGTCAAGCTTGCATCCCTGCAACTTGCGAGCAAGTCTTACCCCGAAATATCAACTAGTATGACACCGCCCCGGTGAGTCCACGTTTATTCCCAAATGATCTTTTATTTCATCGCTTTGACTCAGGTTAAAAAATCACTCATACGACTGTTACGTTACAAACAGAAGCCGATAAAGTTTGTTGTGCAAATCTTTTCCGCTGACACATTTTGCCATACAGTTTGCTGCATGTTGCATGTAGTGCAGTTGTTGAACAGACAATGTTGTGAGATTCACGGCACATTGGTCATAATATGAATTATATGATACATGCCACATATATGCCTGGAGAGGGGGAATCGGCTTTAGGCCTACCTCAGCTATGTCTAAGGTTCCTTGCTGACGGTAACAGCTGGAATGGGAATGAAAAACCTGAAAACTGTGAGGCAGATGCTCAAGAATACTGAGCCAGCTGACTTCAGAAAATGTTCTTGCACAACCTAGCGTATTTTTTCAGTTGGCTTATTAAGAACAAAATAAGTACCAAATTTTCTTTTTTCAAGTCTGTGGCAACTTGGTAGAGGAAAATATAAAGTAACCAACAGCTACAGAATATTGGTAGGGAGAAAGTCAGTGGCATGAGAGTTTTTCGGGCAAATTTGGGAAAAATCGGCCAAAATATCCTTTGCGCCCCAAAAGATTTCCTGCTCATGCACCTATTGGTGATCAGGACAACACTGAGCATCAAAAGTATGAGCTAGTAATGGCTGCAAAATGGGTGGAAGGCAGTTGTCCATCACTCTCGGATCTTTAAAAACGTTGGATCTGTTTGCGGTTTTGCACAATGAAGTCTGCAATACTTTAGTCAGCTTAATGAACTTCTAAGTATGAAATTCCATCCGATGCTGTGTGGTTAAAGCTCAGATAAATACTTCGCCTTGTTTTCAAAAGAACTTTTTCAAATTAGAAGCTTTTTTCAGAAATTTATACAGGAGTACTTCATCACAGCGATACCACTGCCTATCTAAATGACAACAAAGATATTACAAGATGGAGATGAAATTGTCAACGTTCCATTTTATTATTTTATTGGATTTCCTTGTTATTGACGTAACAAACCAATTGTTCTGACAATCAAATCAACACACGTCAGTGTGCAGGCTGTTATGCACTAACGACAGTAATTGTGAAGGTGATAATCCGCTTAACCAATGTACAAGAGCTGATCCTGGGTCACGCTACCCTTGAGAACTGTAGCAAGGGCAGAGACTAGCTTGCCCTGCTATTAGACAAAAGTAACTTGATACCTAGTAACGCAGAAAGACATATCATTCGATTTATAAAGAGCAAGAGGTCGAAATAACGACCGGTCGCGGCAGTTGGAACTTTGTATGTTTTATCGTTGAGGCTTCGTTCAGTACAACAGGATCGGTAAGTAGTTTGTTGCTTTCTGTCTGTTTGAAAGTTTTATATTTTGTACAGTGGTCAGGCCATAGTCACACAAACATGGGAGTTACGGTAAACTTCTGTTTTTGCAAAGGGTCACTGGATTCTTTAGAGTGTTTTTCTGCTGAAGTCTTACTTAGTACGGCTTTGCGTTTTATCCCATTATTCTTGTGGCATACAGAAAGTGATGACCTTTAAGACAGGTTGAAAATAAACGCTAACGGTATTACATGCTATGGACATTGTAACAGCAGCGTCAGCTAAGGATCTTGCAGTCAAGTGTCGAACTGTACCGTTTCAAAATTTGTGTTGCAGGCTAGTAGCGGTAGCAACCCAAAAAAATTTTGGAGCCAAGTATTTTGGCTTTGAGCGAGCAGTAGCATTTTGTTTGGGACACCACTTCTCGAAACACAAAACGACAAGATATGCTAGAAATTTAGAGGAAGACCATGGCCCCCCTGGCTGCACCTATGTTTCAGTGTTGGCTAACTTTATATTTACTTTACGCATACATTAGCGGTTAAACGTGGATACACGAACACGTTAAACGTATAGTGGTAGGCCCAAAATATCTGCAAAACACCAAACACATTAATGGTTATGTACTGTACTTTTCATTACAACTCCACGCAAATCCGAAGTGTTTGTCAATACACCGGAGGCAATGAGCTTCTATTAGTTGTTTGAAGGGTGAGTCATGCTGAAAGAACATGGCATTTTAAAATGAAATGCGGGCAATATTTGTGAGTTCCTTGCAATCGCGCTCTTACTTTCTTTAGACAGACGTCTAAGTTCACGCAATAACCTTCGATAAAATTAAGATCCCCGCAAATGGATCTGCTGGTTCAGCGTTAGCGAAGTTGCGCAAACATACTGTCAGTTATGAGACTGATGAGATTTAGCTGCTGTGAGTTTTCTGGGCAGTTGACAGTTTTCAAAAGTATTTGAAAAAACGCAAAACTGTGTAACTTTCGCCTGGTCATTGCAGAATTTTTTTTGTACAGGATCGTAGATTAAAATGGCGTTCAACATCTCTTGGACAAAAGTTCTACCCGCTGCAGCCTTAGCTATCGGCGTTGGGGCAACAGCATTAGCTTACAAACCAGAAGCCCAAGCTCGTCTTCCGCCGACTCGACAACTTCGTTTCCCACCGAGGTAACTGCGCGCGTGCAGCTGCTTTCTGTGTGCTTTGAAAGCAGCCAGGTTTAAAAAGGGGGGGGGGGGAATTACATTTTTTGGTGACCAAGATTTTTGTTTTCATTATGTGTATAAAACAAATTTTTCAGGGCACAACAAAATTTGGAGAACAAAAAAAATTTGGGGGCACTTACCCCGGATTCCCCCCTGACCACGAGCCTGCTTTGAAGTTACATCGCGGTGTGATGCTCGTGCCTTTCTATTGCTCAGGTATTTCTAGGCAGAATGCCCCTGCCTTGTATTGATGCATTTTACGCTAATACGTAATGTTGCGCATATATGCATGAATTTGGCGCAACGATTTATTGCATGAAACACAAACTTTGACGGGTGCGCCACCCTATTAGAAGATGGGTGTGAAGTGGAACTAGTTAGTATCTCAGCTCCATTTAAGTATTTGCAGCCTGCAGAACAACTTTGCCTATCAGCGGTGACGTCATGACGAATTAGCAACTGGTATGAATTCTATCGAATTTACCGGACTGATAGCATTTGGTGCTTCTACGTCATTAGCATCACATAATTTTTGTTTTAATCTTATCTTGTTAAAGTGCTAATTTACTATTGTTTATAATCGTCCAGCCAAATTGCTGTCTTTTCACCGCATTGATGATGCAAAATTTATTGCCGAAAAGTATGAACTACGCCACTAACATCTATTGCGGTGATCGTTATCTCTTCAATCACCTATCGTTCACAGTATCTAACTTACAGTAAGTCCTTTTGCAATATCACACTTTCAGCACCCACTTCTAAACCTGCTTCTGATATTGAAAATAGACAAGATATACTTGGAAGCTCTACTTGTTTCTTGAGCATCAGTATCAACCTGTGTCTTCCTTTCTATTAACTGCGGCGATTCTTGTCTATCCATATCTTCAACTTAAGCACTAGACAAGATATAGAATGAAGTACTGCTACGTTAACTTATCAGCAAACGGAACACTATTTGATAAAAGGATGTTATACAGCAATGTGCTTCTTGAAATGTCATGAAAAATATATCGCATACCTGCGATTTTTACAACTTTTTCATCAAACAACTGCAAACTTTGGATTGAAACGACCTTCAACATTTGTTTTGGAATGTTCTGCAAATGCAATATTTAACGTGGGAGTCAAAAATCACATTAGACGCCAGACTCAAGCGACATGTAAAGTCACGCATACTATTGCAAAAAATGCAGTTTTTGCATTGCTTTTCAGCTTGCTTGAAAAAAGTTTCGCAGTGATTTCAAGCGTTCATGCTTCACCACTAATTTGCCCTCATCTTCATCCCTGCTATGTTCTCAGCAATACCCTTATTGCAGGCCTTTTGGAACAGATAGATTCCGATCAAATGTAAATACTGCGAGAAGTATGTGACAGTGCAATTTCAGTTCATAGGGTAGCATTTCTGTTTGACAGTCGTTGAATTGTTCTTTGTGTTGTAGTGGGGTCGCGTTGCACGTTGCGCAGGTTTATCAAGTGGACCTAACTGGGCTAAGCCACTCACATTTGAAAGACAACGCGTTTAAACCCCAAACGAAAGCATCAAACAAACAAACGATGCAATCCAGCAAATATGGAATTAACTTCAGTCGTGCCTCAATTTCACTGCAACTGAATACGAATACCGCTTTCAGAGAAAAAATTTGTATATGCATTTGCAAGAGCCAACAGAAGCAAATTTCACTGAATCTCAGCAAAAATAAATAATCCGAATATATAGCAAATTGACCTTATCACTCGAAGCAGCGATTTAAATTGTACGAAGCATCACGTTATGCAAGTATAACCTGTGTGCATTTACAACAATGAACTAAGTGCGATTGATAGTGACGAAAGGCGGTATCATACAGGAAGGAACAAAAATAGCGAACTGAGCAGCACGGTGTGCGTTTATTCCTTTCTATGGCGAATACCATCAAAACGAAGTTAATGCAATCTACACATGCTGATTCTCGCAGAGTGGCAATTCAGAAAGTCACATAAGATAAATATTTAAACACAACGAATAATCGAGAGAAACTTATCCATTCGTTTGTAAACTGGAATGAGAACTTCATATAAACTTTATGACTTAGTCACACAACAAAACTTCCTGCGTTCACACACTCTCACGAAAATCACAAACCATTTCCTCTCAAAGGTTACCTCTTTCGGATGAGCATCTGCAATCCGTCAAAAACTTTGAATAATGTAAAGTTCTGCAGGTTTATTCCAAACTAGCAGATTGAAAAGTTTTCAAATTTTGATAGATCTTTTTGTAAATAAGTGAGTTTTCGGGATTTGGTTTGTACTGCTCCGCAATCAGAACAATGTTTTTAAATTATTTGATCAAGCTTTGTGTTGGGGTACAAGACGAACGACACAAAAATGCTTCCCTCTAAAAACTATTCAAGAGATACTGCAGCGGTTCGCATCAAAACACGGCGGTTTTCTTGAAAAAAGTGGTGTCTGCTATTTCGCCAATTCGAACGTAAAGTTTTTCGAAATGTTCTGCTCTTTTAAATATTGAATCGAAAGCTGTTTGTTGAAAGACTACCGCATTTACATCCACGGTAAATCTGAGTTGGTTGATTTGTTTACACACTCAATGCACATAGTCTGCGAAACCTCAGCTTTGCAGGTAGCGGAGATGTGAACAACCGTTTATATAACATCAAATGCTGTTGGTTATGAAAGTATGTTTGCATGTGATACAGCATTTTACAGCCCATTGCATTAAGTACCGTAAGACAATTAGGGAAAAAATTAATGGGCCTCCAAATTAATACTAATGAGAAGTCAAACTCGTTCATTCTTGAGTTATTAACGGGTTGTGATTGTCGAAAAAGACGCTGGTTGCAATTTAAATCATGTTATGGATTCCCTCCCTCTACCCCCCAAAAACAGAAACGAAATAGTTTCAACAATGGATCATGCTTCCAATTCGCCTTTCCTGCTGCGGCTTTAGGTTGAAAAGCAATGTGAGACTACGGACAATTTTCAACGCTATGTTTGGGAAGCTGAAACACTATACGTAGTTTGTATTGTATGCTGTAGGCAGAGCACCCATGTAGCTCAGGTCTGCGAATGTACATTCCGCGTTTTGCGATCGTTCATATGCAAGTGCGTGTCGTTGAACTGCCGTTTTCTCTGAGTTTGTTTCCTGTGCATTACAACTCAACGACCTCAAAAAGAAAATGGAAGCCATTTTCTTGCTAATAACTATTATGGATTTCAAACATCGATTGTTCACTTCACGCTGTTTTCTTTCGGGTAGTAAGAACCGCAATAACAATAATTATTATCACCAGTAAAGTAATGGAAACACCCAGGATAATCCATAACCTCTTGCTCTTCCAGTACATTTTTTGCCGTATTTCACCTGCCTGCTTTTCGAAAATGCTTGCTTTTTCTTGAAGCTGCTCAGCATTATCCTGCAGACAATAAGTATGAGTTCGAGTCACCAAATCATGCTCAAGAATTTCTAAAATATGGCAAAGCATACCTGCAAATCTTCGAGTTTGTTTCCTCTTTGGCTTAGTTTATCCGCATTGTCTTTCATGATGTCCACAACTTTTTGAACCTGAATGAACGAAGTTAAACAAATTATATGCGTTTTGATGTCAATTCGCTGACGCTGACGATTGAATTCGCTGACGATATTGGACAATTGATACGAACGTTCTTGCTTGCAAGATGTTTAAACTTAACAAGCGCTTGCGACAAGATCTCACATGATCACTTAACGAAGACTGCAGCCACTCTGGGCAAGCAGTAGCTACGTTAGTTTTATTGAAAGGGTTTAGGAGGCGAGGCATACGTACGTTGGCCACCAAAATTTTCGCCTGGAGTGGTTTTACACCTGACCACTCATTGCGTTGCATGTCTCTGGACCTTTGCGGCACAAGCATGGATACCGTGTTTGGACATTGCGTGTTAGCTTCGTCGTTCTTGTTAAATATATTAGGAAAAGGTCAGCTGGTTTGTATGTAGCAGAAGAAGCGAGATACATTTAGTCATGCTAACTAAATTTAGTCGCTGTTTCAAATCGCGAAACGAAAAAATTGCATTTTAGCTTCAAAAAGCAAATGGACAGGCTATTTTTATCAGTTTATATAACCACAAACATTTCCTTCAATACTGCTTACACCTTCTCTCTGGATGTCTCACGAAAATTACACCATTGCGCGCATACCTAGCTCACTTCAATTTTAGGGGGAAGTAACGTTTAGCCTAGAAATAAAAAATGCCGCTAGTACTTTTGTTTTTGGTTCCAGTCCTGAGCACAGAGTGGGTATTTATAATCAGATAATGGAGGACCGGTCGCAATATGTAAATCTTTGCTTTTTTGGCCTTCACTTATGCTTGTCTGACCTCTGTCGCGAAGAACCGCTAATTTTAGATCAATCTAATACGCAAGATACCAAATTGTGTGTTACGGAGATCAAAATCAGGCCTAGCACTTTGAACTACTAACCAATGGTTAAATGTCTCACACTTTACCGATAAATAATTTTCTCACCGCATCATCCATTTGCGCCAGGTTTGCATTGTCTGATTGCATAGAAGTTCCGCTTTTCTTTGGGGAGTGCAGCGGACTGTTCGCTTGTGAATTTGTTGGTCTGGGTGTGAGATTATCTTTGGACGATGTCATTGATCCTGTTTTCGGCGGCATGCGCTCAAACAGAGACGCTGGATCCACTGTTTCTAGAAGCAAGACATCAAATCATTCACACTTTCCAAAATTTCCTTATTTCGCAGAAGTCAAACAAAATCGTACCTAATCTATATTCCGGGATAAAAATTGCTCCAACAAATTTTGCTAAAAGACATCTATGTGCAATAGTTTGGAGTTGCTTTCATTGTATATAATATTGTTGTTTTTTTTCGGGTAGGAAATAAACGAAGTATCAAAACCGAAATAAGCAGAAATAGTCGTAAACAAAACTTTGCTCGAAATTTTTACTTTATGAGAATGCGGGTTTCTTGAATTTCAACATATCTCAAAAAATCCAAAATAAGCTCACAACTTTTCAAAACGTGTGTACGTTTTTAAACAGGTCAAACTTACAGCAACAAGGTGGACGCTAAAAGTAACTTTTAATAAAAAAAGTTTACTGTCGAAATTTCAGATGTGTGCATTATGAACACAATGTATTGGGAGAAGGGTCTGTCACTGAGTAGCATGTCATATAAATTGTTCAAAATCATCAATACATCTTTTATTTGTATTTCGACATTTTTAACTCGGGTATGTATTGGTGTTGTGTTTAAAAACAGGCAGTGAAGGCAAAATGTTTGTATATTAAGGAGAATGCAATGCACATTATCCAAAAGCTGTGCAGTCCGCTTTTTACACCATATATATCTGCACAGTGTACACTCGAGTCAGGCTTCACAACGAGCGGAGGTGCAGTTGCTGGACGTAAAATGCGCGAATGTCTACCGAGGAAGTTAGGTACATTCCTACAACGGTTCACTCTGGAAACGATTTGTGTGGCATCAAAATAATGAAATGAAAACAGTAGAGTTGTGTTGCGTTGCCAACGGCAATTATTCACATGAAATACTCGCTGATGACAAAAAACAGGCTTTGAAATAAAGGGTGGAATGCAGAAAATTGCAATTTTTCGAAATTTTTGAACAGCATCACATCATACACGACGTGAGAGTTTTTCGTAGAGCAACGATGTCTTAACGTTGCTCAGTTTACCGTGTTCCGCATCTGCGCCTTGGGGAGAGTGAACATTGTCTGCCGCAGTGAGTGGTATTTTTTCGGACGTTTTTTTAGGATTTTCTCTTCCTCGGAATGTCTGTCTTCCCCCTCGCGCTCGTTGAAACCTGTTAGCAAAGAATTGAATGATACGTCCTTTGCAGTAAACCAAGAAATTTCGTTGCATGTAGTACTTCACCGACTGCTGCAAGATCCTGTTATTTCGAAAATGTGTCTGCAATTGCATGTAAACTGCAGAGTGAACTGATGGTTGCCTGGCGATGTGCTTTGTACATAACAGTTGAAATTAAATATCGTAAACAGCTAGCCTAACGACTGTAAACAGTATCTGATGACAGCTGCTGCATGTGGCTTACTTAAACCGACATTTGTCACTTGCCACTCATACTTCTTGCTAAACACTTCAAGAGGTGGGTTTTAATCGATGTTAACATAAGATAAATGACTATTTTAAGCCCTTTGCTTATTGAACAAACCCATCCTATATTGCCAACCAATTCAACTATTTAAGCAATTTACAGTAACCACCCCTTCTCACAGCGCAGCAGAAAAAAAAACCCTATCATACATCTGTTTACGAGAAACATACAAAGATCGTGACCAGCATAATTGAACGTGCGACGAATCATTACACATCATACTTTTTGTACTGTACGAAAGCCTGAAGGCATCACATACGCACGGCTGCGCCATCTGACAAAGCGCGTGAGTGTCGGATCTTGCCGTCTGACTTCGATTTATTAGACGGCTGGAGTTTAGCACAGTAAGTAAAAAGGTAGATAAAAGTTTTCTCAACACATGGCCTTCACTCGCTGATTAACATAAACTGAATAACAATAGTATGCCATCGTATTTTGTATACAGTATACTGACGATATTCGCCCTATTTTCAAACTAACAAATAAAAATGCATTCAAAGCCTTCGACTACGCGCAACAATTTAACAATATCGCACGGGCTGTGTGGTCTCGTGACAAGCACGTTTAAGCTACAAAATGAAAAATATTACAAACTAAAAAAGAAATAATACCCTGGAGTTAGTTCCTTCTGTGTCTTCTTTTGTTTTGTTGTCGTCTTCTCACATTTGACCTCAATCTTTGTTTGACATTTTTCATGAACATTGGCTCCGCATTCTGTGTCGTTGACGAAAGATCATGAACAAGTAATTAATATAAAACAGTCTTCACGGGATTTCGAGAAAACTGTGGTTTTGTTCATTCTGGGCTCTGTTCATAACTTGCCAATGTGGTAGATTTGCGACTAAATTACAAATCAAAGCAAGTTAGAGAAGGATTGAAACAACGCTTGTCTTTTCCAGCTTAACGCTTAACGTTGCGGGTGCAAGAACGCTAAGATAGCAATGACAGTGTTGCTTTGTACATCACTGTTCATGCACTGTTGCAAAGGCAGGAAAACCAGGAACACAGTGAGGTTAGGCCTCTTAACGTGTCTTTCTAGTTTTCGTTTGTCGTGCTTCTTTGCCCTGTTGGTACTGCTGTGTTAGTCATGCTTCTGGGTCAACTAATTAGACCAGGTCACCATTTCTTTTATACTAACAAACGTGAAAACAGATGACCCTCTGAGTAAGGATGGACGTTGCATCAATGCTTCAGCAAATCTATTTCCAGGTTGATTAGAAATGTTGAATTGCTGTTAACAAAATCAACTAAATTTGTTCCCACTACATTATGTACCTAATGAGCCGAGCCATTATGGCTAACTTCTATTGCGTAACCGGGTATCAAACTACTAATATAATTCGCACAAATTTGCATTTTGTGCCCAACTAAATAAAAAAATGTTTGGTGTAGATGTCAAGTCAAGAAACATTGGGTCATTTCAAGCCTCTGAAACTGTATTGAAAACACATGCTTTTTGAAAACTTTTTTAGAGAAACTTTGCAAACGCGACAAGGCTGAGTAAATTTGGACATCTGCGTTTTACGTACAAACTATGAAGGCTCATAGCTTCCCTGTTAAAGATTGCATAATTGATGAGTGTGCCCTGCTGGACGACTTTAAAAACCCTCAGCGCCTTCAGCTTCCACAAATCAAACGATAAAGTTTATGGAAACATTCGAAGTCGCATGCCAATGAAGATTTATAAGAGTATATATATTCTGTATTTCAACATGGAAAATTATTAAGCATAGCAGCAAAATGTTTTTTTGTAAACGATGCATGACAATTGTACGAAGTTGATTGTCAATAGCTGTACAACCACTCTAATCCTTTGTTAATGGCTACGTTTGTTTTGATGGAAATGACCAGGTATTGTCTGTACTTACTGGTGAAAATCTTAAGCGTAACTGGCACTTAAGTGAGGCCATTCCGCTGCCACAATCTTTTTTAAATGCCAAGAAAAAATATAATTATTGTTCAACATGGCCAATTCGACATGTATTGGTATACAAGATAGGTGGTTAGTTATTCGTCACCTGTCATTTGTATACAGCAATGCAATTGTCGATAGCGTTTCATCAAAATTTATGCAAACGATGGTTGTGCGCCAGAGCAGCAGTACAATGACCACAGGGGGTCCACTGAAGGTTGTTTGCGTAATATCACTGTACAGGCATAGCGCACTGGTGCCTACCATTTCCTTCCCTTCATTGTAATGCATAGTCATCTTACCGCGTGAATAGTGTCAACCAATACCGCCGTAAACATCGAAGGGTCGTCTTAACAGTCTCTAGGACCTAGAGACGAGAGTCTAGGTGGACACCGTGCCAAGAATGTTGGCATGAGTAAGCAATGCGTTTGACCTTGAACAGGTCTGAACAACGTTTGATCGATTTAAACTTCTGCCAGCTGTGACAACCAATCGCTCAAAACGGCAAGAACGACCGTAATTTACCGCAAACGGCTATTCTCTCGCTTGATCCAGCTCACCTGAACACTTGAGACCTTGGTTGACTACCCCCACCAGTAACTTCCCGCAAAAATCGCAAAAGGTGGGTTGCTTGTACGTCTTTTCTCGAAAGTTATGATGACCAACAATCTGCAGAAAGACCAAGCAGGAATATCGCAGTGGAGTATGCACAAATTAGCCAGTTGCTTCTAGCACAGAGCTTTTGTAGCAAAGTGCTATATTTTGTTTGAATGCACAAACTTGACAATTTGAATGGGGGAAAATATTCACAACTCTATTACCGCCTGATGTTCGTTCGTGGAAGCCCACCGTTCAAGCCGAATATATCACACAACCATTGGCGATTTGCACGAGACTTGTCACGCGCAACAAGTGGTTACATGAAAAAAAATGTCTTACCAATTCTACGCAGCCTTTTGTAAGATCCTCTTGGCATTTTTCATGAACATCGATCTCACACCCTAAACACAACGGGAAACCAAGGGTCATCTGACTGTTCAGACCATTTCCTTTGAACGCAAATCAGACTAATCGAACGCAACATCCTTTGCCATATGAACTGTGCTTATAAGCAAGATATTCAAATTGTTCAAACCAAACCTCTGTGTATAACCCTTGAGCGGAATTTAATCTACGGTACTTCAGTTTTAGTTGACTTCGTTGCTAGCAATAAACAAAACACACAAAATGATTCAATGGACCCTACGGCACAAATATTTTCTCTTTATGATGTAATGCAGCCAATAACCCACTTTACAAGATACACTTACGAGTTAAGACGATCAAAATGGTAAGTTACAAGTTGTTGAGGGTGCTAGACCTCTGTTTTTCAAATGGGGTATGCGCGCACGCATGCGAAACACATCCACGGCTGACAAGTTTCAAAAACTGGCTGAGAATTGTACGTTGACAACAACTTTACCTTAACATTTCTCCACAAATAATATAAATAATTTTTAGAGCTAGCTTATTTTTACGAACATTTTGGCAACATAACTGCTCACATCAATGGCAGATTCGTAACCCGAACGTTCCTAGTTTTGCAAAAATTTCCTGTTACACATCGCCACGTACTTTTGCATCGTAGACCTTGTTTCACGACACCAAGCAGTAATCCACCGCAGTGAGCGCAGAAAGTGGGACGTTTGTAGTTGTGAAGTTGAAAGACGTGCTGACTGACCGACAGCATAACTTGACCGCTGGCATCCACAAAAGGGTTGCTCGGTGCAAATGTAGTAACAGTACGACGGGCTGGGTTTAGGAATGGATTTCTAAGTTCCTCCGTTGCTTCTTCCTCGAATGGGTTTGACTACATAAAAATGATGTATGATTTTGTTACAACTCTACAATATAGGTGGGGGAGCGAATTACTATTAGCTGTTTAACAATTTCAATTCCAGAGATATTTTTCAGAGTGTGGCAAGTCGAATGATGTCCTGATGTTAACGACATGGTTTGGTTCTATTTTTTGGCAGAAGTTAATGAAAACATCCGTTGCATTTCAACCGTTTCACCAAACTTCAGCCACATATTTACAAGGGATTTCTGCTTGATATGAATTTAGGGAAATGAAGTAAGTTGTGGTATAGGCCAGTGGTTCTGAACCTTTCATGGTTTGTGGCCCCCTTCCAAAGACTCTCAAAACTTGTGGCCCCTGCTCATCAATAAAACACCTAACTTTGTCTTGGGTTTTGCAATATCGCGGCAGAGGTATTTAGTAAAGGCCTCTGCTCGGGGCCCCCGGGGAACTGCTCCGTGGCCCTCAAAGGTGGCCGAGGACCCCGGTTGAGATACCCTGGTACAAACGATACTGACCTTTAATAAAAACAAAAATCTGTATCATTTTTAAATTAAGTAACTAACCCTACTTTAATGCCCACTAAGTTTGCGTAAAGTTAAAGGCTGCATTGTTCAGCTCTGAATCTTGAAAAGATTTTCTGACGCAGAGCAACGCGACCGGTGGTGTATGTCGTGGAGCACCTCGTCAAAAATCATTTTAAGGTTTTTTTCCCTCACATTGAGGAACTTTGACTTCCCAACTGTTAAAAACACACAAGATAGTTTTAAATCTCGATTGTTTTGAAGAGATTGAGTCGCGTTTTAATATGTTACGTGGCATGGGCTCAAACTTTCAGAAGAAATTTGTAAAACTTACCATATTAAAAATAATCGGTGAATGCACGAATCACTCTAACGAGCGATCATTTCGTGCTGGAATGCAATCTGCGGCTTCGATCGAAACTCAGCGACAGTTGTTTTTATGAGTCGACGTGCAAAATGCGCAACAGGCAAACGCAGCTTGGAAAGACTTTTTAGATACCAACGTACTTCCACTTTTAATATTAACTATTCTTTCCTGTTTTTCTTGGATTGCGAATGTAAGAATATAGTGATGTTTTCTTACTTTTTCTATTGCTTCGTTTAGCGGATGTCTAGAAATTAATGCTTGGGTTTGACCAACGGAGTTTCAATAACTGAAATATTGAAATAACTGAAATATCAATAACTGAAATATTGAAATAACTGAAATATCAATAACTGAAATATTGCACAGTAAGTGCAAAGCAAGCTATGATTTTTCCATTAACTTTAGTGCAAAAATGTAGCATGCTTTTTCCACAAACATATCAATGCGAAGTGAACGCACTGACGCCGCACGGCGGCACTGTTCGAAATCTATTGTCCAAAGTCAAAGGCAGCAACTGCTTACGACGCGTTTTGTGTGTGCCCACGATTACACTATTTCCTTTATGGCGTCCCGAGTCATGTTTGTCCGCTCCTGTGTTGACTTAACCACTGTGTAACAGAAATTGGTTGAGCCCGAACGGTCGTGGGAGGCAGTAATAATGCTCAAACTCGGGATATGCATATCCTCTACGCACCGTGCGGTGGCATAGGAACTCAATAGCGACAGCCTCGAACCGCAACTGGAATCTCGCTGTTGGCTTTTCGTTAGTATTTTCCCTCTAACAGAAAACGACCTGTTTCTACGCTCGAGGAGTTTGCTCTTCGCTGCTGAACTGCATATCCACAATTTTCTGAACAGCATGCTTTACAAGACGTTGTGAAATTAAAAAAATTACCATCGCGATTTGGTGAACAGCCCTATGTTTGCAATGAGTTGTACAAGAGATAGGGTTTTGGTCGTAACGAAAAACAAACTGGTTTTGTTTGCCGAAGGACCAACTGCTCGTTTTATAACTTTCGCACGACTCGGCAATATCACCAACCGGTTCGATCAGACTTGACAGTGTCCACCTCTTTTTTCGAAGCGTGGCTGTCTGCATTACTCACAAGCTTTCTTACGTTACCCGATTTGCACCTTACTAGCCTGAAGCATTCTGACCATTTTCTATACTTTTCATGCACTGCACTTTATATTCTAGTATTGCCAGCAATAAAATTTTCAGCAGACCTGTGGATTTAGCTATCCGACTTGTTAAACAGTCAAACTAATGCCGGTTCTTACTTCAGCAACTTCTTCAGTGATCGAAACAACCGATGCAGCACAAAGCCGCAAAATCAGGGAGTTTCCTCTCTTCTGCTTGATCTAGTGAGAAAGAGCACGATATCCGTTTTTTACTCAAGCCCATGTTATAAGATCATTATATAGATACGTCTTTCAACGCTTAGTTTGCAAGTTTGCAATTCGTCACGCAGTTGTACGTTGCAACCAGTGTTGCCACTGGGGTCAGTCGCGTTAACATTAGATTGCTGCCCTTTTCAACATCAGATAACATGAGATTTTGACATTGCAGTTTAATATAAGCTAAATGCTTCGATTACCAATACCTAACAAGGTGCGATAACCCACGTGGAATCCGAAACAGAGAAAGAAGTATCGTCTTTAAACGGGAAAGTCAGTTATTTATGCACAACGTGTATGTTATTCCTACTCCCAACGCCATGAAAAGGGCTTCTTCAGTTTGGAGCAATTACCAAACACACATGATGGTGAGAAACTGATGAAAGAAACTTAAAAATCATGAATTTAACTCATTTTCATCCTAAAAAGTATAGAAAATTTGGGAAAAAACAACAGTTCAGTTAACATCAGATCTGTTGCCAAAACATTAAACATCAGAAATTTCTCTCAAAACATCAGATCTGATGTGAAAACATCAGAAGTCACAATACTGGTTGCAACTGCTTCGCAAACTCCAAGACGTTACGTCCTTCAGCTTTCAGTTGAAACACTACACCCCCTTTGGCTTGCAGTTAAATACTGCACAACTCTACCGGTAATTTCATTTTCGTTGTTTTTGTAGCGTTTGCATTGCGGTTTGATTCTGGAAGGGCCTTAGTTAGCACAATATACAAATTAATCGATACTTACGTCGAAGGAGATGGCAATCGCTACGACCCAGCAAACGGTCTCATGCACGGCTTCCAAATCACCTTATGATGCACCACACTCGTAGCAGCATCTATTTCTATGTGTTTTCCTGGAAGACTCTAAAACATTACAGTTTAACATACATGATCAGGCTACGGTGGTGTCATTCCTGCAATGCATAGAATCATTTCGTAAGTTACCGACGCTGACGCAATCCTAAGCTGCCGCACGTATCCGAATCTTAGTTTTTATGCCCTATAGGACCAATGATCTTTCTTCATGCAGCAATCGCATATAAGCATACACATGGTGGTTTAACTGCTTATGGTAACCGCATGTGCTGAAGGCATGGGCTACCCTGTTCGCAATTAGAGGTAGGAAGCTGTTTTCAGGTTACAATTCCACGGCACGTGAACTTTTTTCCAAGGCATTAAGTACTGGTTGGTATAGCCTCACTTATTCAAATCATAGTAAAAAACCGGTTATTACACACCCAGCAGGAAGCTTTGTATCTACTATATTTGCGCATATCGCTTGTAACTTGAAATGAGCGCATCTTTCGGAGTAAATAATTTTTGTTGGTGAAAAATTATCATGACACAATCGCAATTCATGCCAAATCCAAGAAGTTCAACATTTAAGTCCCAAATAAGCGAACTAAGGCTTTGCTCAAGATAAAAGCAACGGAAATGATAAATGTGAAGCAGTCAAACAAGATTATATGACAACTAAAGCGAAAGAGCAAGCACTAAACAAAGTTCAGCCCGGGTACTTGGTAAGTCGTAAATCAGCGCGGGCCAACTACTTTTGGCCTATGGGCCATTTTTCACAAACGTGACAAGTTGCGGGCAACTTCCAATGAACTGATATATAAAACAACAGTTTCACAAGATTTAAAACTAAAAATGGGAAGATAAGGAAGTGCGTCATTGAAATTATTACACAATAGCAAATAGCAATTTAATGCAAATCTCTGTCAGTGGCATGCCTGTGGCATGGGTGGCGGAACCTTTTTCAAAGTGGGGGGCACAAGCGCACGTCAAAAATCTACAGAAAATTTTTGTGGTTTGAATTGGCAACTGTGACGTCACAAGCATTAAAATATGACGTCATTACCTTTACACCATATGAAGGTCCAAATTACACTATTTTGGACAAAATTACACCACTATGAAAACATATCAGTGAACCACCTAAAATTCAAAAAGTCTGTTATAGGGGCGACCCAGGTCAGTAGGATCACTCGGGCTCATCATACAATTTATTCTGATTGAATAAAACCATTCGACGCTTTGCGTCACTGAAATTTCCATTTGCTTTCATTCTGGCTGGCATTATCGTTGCTCTGTGACGTTAGTTACGTAACAATAAATGAGAAGTTCTCACGATAACTTCTCCATTGCTGAGTAACGCAGGTCACGCAGAGCAATGATAACGTCAGTCATTCCTCTGCTTACTAGGCTCATTCATATTAGCCCACGTTGCTGGACAAATTTACCGTTTGTTTGAAATTATTCTCGAAATGGGAACTGTCCATTGGATTGGTTTTCAAATCCAATGTTCTATACAAATCGATTGCCTCAAAAATCATTCAGTCTGATATGAATTACGTTTAAAAAAAACTTAATTGCATAGGGCAGCTCTGACTCTGATAGATGTGTCCGAGGAAAGCACGAGCGAACAAAGTCGTGAGAACGCCTACTACGAACGATATTGTTTGATTCAGGTCACCTGCAACATGAACGCGAAAGGCCAGACATGGAACGAAAATATATGAACAGTGACAAGGTCCAAAGCAAAGAGCCCGAGTTAACAACTTAGTAAAGTGGGACCGTGGGTGTTGGCACAAATATACAAAGCAAGCAAGCATGCATTCTCCGATATAAATCGTAATTGAAGACTCGGGTTGAGCCCGTGTGCCAGAGTGGCCACTGGGCTGTTAAAAAACAAGAACACAGAAAAACAGGAAAAAATGGCACAGCATTGATACTTTCTTAAACACACAACTTTTCCACATCGTGAACACAGAAGTATCGTGACTGAATACTCATTCCACAACTGCATTAGATACCGGAATGCAAAGACATGACAAAACAACTAGCAAGTTGTCCGTCAGGATGCCAATTGTGTTCCCAGTTCACAAATAAAATATAGCTGTTTAGCGTTGCCAATGCAAAAACAAAAACGCAATTGAAGTTGATCAGTCAAATATTTCATTTTGCGTATAAGATTCAGTAAAATTTTACGATTTGGAAAGGTGTTAAAACGCTTGAAATTACGCCAGTTGTTTAATGGTGTGGCACGAACTTTTCCTGCACACAATCATGGGTGTCGGAAGAGGGGCAGGAATTTGAAAATTTCAGCAAAAAAGCTGTTTTCTTAGTTTCGGGTGGTAAAAAACAAATTTCATCACTTTTGGCCCCCCTAGAAAAACTTTTGGAAAAATCCACTAGTAGCGCCCTGGAAAAATGCCTTCCGACGCCCGTGCATACAAGCATGTAAAATTACACCATTTTTGTGAAAAATTGTGTCTTCATTTACTTTAACACCGGGCGCAATACTAATTGAGTTAGTTAAATTTACGATATTTAGGCAAAATTCGAAATTTGAAAGTGGGGGCCTAGGCCCATGCGGCCCCCCCGGTTCCACCACCTATGGCCTGTGGTCGAGGCTTCTCTGTAACTATCATTCTTTTATCAACACCAATATGCTAGTAGTAGCAAGTTGGAGACTATCATCCAGTGTTTCGTCTTTCATTTGATTTCTGTGTTTAGATTTGACTTGCTCCCTCGTAGATGTACGCACTCTCACACGCGTATGTGCTTCCAAACATCGAGTATATATTTAGTGCGAAATCTTTTAGTTTGGGAAACCTATATTTGCTGGCTATTTTCCAGAAGCCCTCTACAGTCTATAATACCGTTAGTATTGTACATTTTTATTAAAAGACGTTGTGCTTGTTCTAATTAAAATTACCTATTGCAGGGATGGGCAATTAATTTAGTTCGGGGACCACTTTGAGAAGGTCGCGTTTAGCGGATAGATAGACGGATTTATTTGGCGGTACTGAGTTCACTGCACCAGATGTACTCCTCAAGACAACGAACCCCGGGGCACCGAAAAAACGCAAAGGTTATCTAGTTCGGTGCTCAAGCGGAGGTTTAGCGGAGAGCCCTACCTTCGAGTTTGATCGTAAAATAAATACAAAACAAAAACAATAATGGCGCACAGAAAAGGTATCATTCATTGTTTTTGTGCAAGTGCACTTTGTTCAAGGTAAGCAATTCAGTGAGACAAATGTAACTTCACATGCTTTTCAACAAATTTCAAATTTGAAGATTTTTCCTGAATGCCTCCGCGGGCCACTAAAAACGTTGTGGCGGGCCACATGTGGCCCGCGGGCCTGCAGTTGGATCACACTGTCGTAAATCATCAACAAACCAAGCGTGAATCCAGGGCCTAGTTACATAATCTATTCTCAGCTCGACTTCGATACACGATGATACGAAACACATGTAGCGATCCATTATAATGTCATCATGTGATCTCAATCCAGAACATCACGTGAATGTAGACCTCATTAAAAATGGTAGGTGGTTGACAGGGGTGCAGCAAAGATTTTGCTATGGAAGCAGCTGAACTTACACAATCCTAAAAATTCGGGAAATTGTCTATGACTTAAATCGCTAAATGTTTACATCTATCTACTGAATAAAGAAATAACTGTTCATATACCACGAAAGCTCTAGGGGTTCCTTCAAATAACTATCATGCCTGTTCAATGAGTTTGATTATGAAGGCCAGATTTTGCAATTAAGCAAGTTGTTCTGAGTGGGATTCAGACTCGTATCCCTTGTGGAAGGGCCACTGGTGGTTGAAACCAGCTGCGATCCACTGATTGTTATATGCTTATTATAGTCCGCTCAAAGAAAAAAGGGTGTACTGGCCGATGCTTTTGTTCCATAGATTTGTAACTGACGCCTGCCAGCGGTTGAGATGCATTCCACAACCCGAATTGCGAAGTGTGAGAAGCATACAGAAATAAAAAACACGTCTGGCCTGGTTCCGCCCAACATATGATTTTACGTCTAATGTCTATGTTTATTGAGGAATTCTTCAAGATTTTTACCTACGTCTTGATTTAAATACGCTCAACTGTATCCACTTCTTAATTTTTTGCACATCCCTTTGCAAATGAGAAGGTCTATACGCTGTTCCAAGGAACCAATGTACGTTGTATCATACCCACACACACTGCATCAAATATTTAATAAAGTGTTTGAAAAGGTATTTTAGTCATAAAATGCTCTTTGACAGAGACCTTAGTGTGTACACTAGGTCTATATTTAGAAAAATCAAAACTACGAAACAAACCTTACGATTTTGCAGATAAGATAATAATTGGCAACACTTCTGAATACAAATAGAGGCGAAAATTTAAATCTTCTAATTTTTTAAGCCACTCAAGCAGATACGGGCAACATTCCGAAACAGCAGTCTCATTGATCTGGGAGTAGTTTTTTAATCAACTGCAGCTTTTATCTGGTCATATCCTTTTGAAATAATGCACACTGTAGTTTAGACTTATTGCAACTGCGGTGTAGCTTTTTAACGATATCGGATTGCGATATTTAAGTTCCTAGAGATGTAGCAACACGCGTAATTGACATATTCGATTAAAGTGTGACTACGTTAAGGTATATTGTATTCCGAGTAGTACGAAAATAGTGATTTTACAATAGCAGTTTTGTACTGTTTTTGAAACCAGCAGACGAAAAAGTAATGGCTTTAGCCTGTGAGCAGTTCTGGTATTGATGGCTCCAACTACCGTATTTATTCGATTGTTAGCCGCCCTTGATTGTAAGCCGTACGAGGTGACAAAAAAAACTATCTATAAGCCGCGGTTTACAATCGAATAAATACGATTGGTAAAAAATGAACGGCGTAAATTTCTTTGTCGTTAATTCTTCGGATACATATGGTAATGTCGTTTGCATTGATGATTTATCTCATTGTGAAACTTGCATTCCCACTTAAATTGCAACGTTCATTAGATTCCGCTGTTTCTCACAAAGGCACTCTCTTAAAGAATTGCGATTTTGACAATAAGCAATTTTTGGCGCGAAAAGGGAACAAAATCATCAAATTTAGTGTTTTACAATCGAGTTTCGATTCGCGCGGGAGCGCCATAACCCTTTACTTTCTGCCGACATTATTATAGGGAGGGTATGTCTGGATTTAGACATTCCCTCCTTAACTTTAGGAAAGCAGCGATATACACAATCACTTGAGGCAAACGGTTAAGTAATTGCCAACAAACAAAAACGACAATTACTTTTGCTGCGCAGGCCACTTCTTTACTGGCACATAATGACTTAAAAATGTGCCTGGAAGAGTTTCTGGATGAATCGCTGGCTTTGCTTTTTACATAATTTATCTCTCCCAAAAAGCGTGTTTGTTGCTTCTTTGCACAAATTTATGTTCGCCGTCTTACAAATCAGCGCCATTTCTGTCATTCTTCCACAAATGCAGGCCAAGGCCTTTCAAAACTGTGCGTAAACCTCGTCATTTTAAAGATGATGTTTATTGCAAAAGTTAATTTTGCTTTTGCCCCTGTGCAAGCTACAGTAGTCTACGCCTTTTCATTTTCCACGTCTTGGAGCAACGTAGCATATCAAAGAACAAACTCACGCCCCAGTAACTTTTTAACTTCTAGCTTTAAACAAATGGTTTGCATGCTTGCAGCGCTGATGCTGCAACATATCACGCATGCGTACGTTCGGAAAAAAAGTTTTATCTGAGACATTCGTGAGGCCTCAAACGCGCCAACACTTCTAGGCTATCAACGCCTGAGTTGAACCTGCAGCCAATGGCGTAATTGACGGGAGACAGGGGTGCGAACCGCCCCACCTGGGAGACCCAGTGTAAAAACCGCCCCGCACTTAGCTTATATTTCGATATTTAGTGTTCTTTTCGTTTTGAGTAGGTTGTTCTTTTGCGTTTTTAGGAGTATTTTCCGGTTATGTCGGGTTTTAGTATATCATCAGGTTGTTTTAAAGGAAAATGTCAGGTACCCGGAATGGACCTGTAGGGACCCGAAAAATTTTTGACTAAATTTCATACATATTTCCCTTGATCATTGACTCTGATTCAAAGGACCCGATTTTCAATTCTAGGGACCTGAATCGTGTCCCTCAAACACCTTACAAAACTAATATTATTATTATTATCATTTATTTGCCGCAGACTCGTGGTCCATATCACAAGAACAATATAGACAGTCACATCCGAATTTACTATCATTGTTGGCTAGCGGGCCCCTACGGTGACCTTCAGCTAGACTCTCCCCCTGGTTCAAACCTCTAGTTACGCCACGGCCTGCAGCCAATTGACTTCGTTGATAATGAAATACTAATACCAGTGCAGCAAAGCCATAAAATTGATAAACAAAAAGAAAGCTGAGACGTCTATTCACATAACGTATACACAAGATGAGTGACATCAAACTAGCTAGCATCATGAACGCATCAATGTCGTTGCAAGAATTTATATCGGTTACTCGCGACTTTCCTGTTTTTGCGTTCTCAATACTCCTTCGACGGGTGAGCTCACTGAACGCAGTGATTTCGACCAGCTAAATCCTTCCATCGCTGTCAGCGTTCCTTATTGAGTTAACGCGCGAAACACACGCGCGACCTATTTGTTGCATGCAGCAATCACATTTTTTCATGACCTCATGACTATGGGTTGAAGACACTTGCTGGTTGATGTTTAATCACAGACCTGCAACCCAAGCAACTTATTTCCTTATGTTGCGATATAATTGTAGTATGACTGTGGCCTGCCTGCCAGTGGGTTCACCTGCAGAGCTGAATTTTCTGGATTTCAATTCTATTGCATGAAACTTACTAGCGACTTTTCGGGTAACGACGTTTGAAGTTCTGTAGGTGGCGTGGACTGAAGAAGGCCTTGCGACATATAACGATATGTCCTTTTGGGATGTCTATTTTCGATACCCGAAGAAACAAACCGTCGCAACCCCTGAGCGTTTCTTTTCGTTGTCTGACTGGAATCTAGCAGCGCAGTAAAACGAAGCAGTCAAACTGCACTGCAGTGTGCTGAGCGACACGACGCTTTCTTTCCTTCGCCTACACAACTCTTGACGCGACAACAGTTATACAGCCAAGCGAACTTCCACCACTTCTTGGCACATTTTGTGTAGCATCGCGTTCCTCGTTGTAGCGCTTGAGCAACTTATGATTTATGTTTGCGTAGCGACTAGGAAACTGCCGAAACAGTGTAGTCATCGCACAGGTGCACGTCCGCTTTCGCTGCTGGCGTTTTTTCCTTTAACGTTCGCCACACGTTTTGCGCAGCCCGATAAATACGACATGAAAAACTGCCTTGAATGTTTTGCGCTCACGCTTTCGGATCGCAGCATAAAAACAGGCAGTATCTACCTACTACTACCAGACGCAGGTAGCTACCCTGTCTTTAATCTCGTGAATTTCTTCATAATTATCTTCTGTACACGTCATGTTCGCAGCGCCGATTATCCAGACCTATCGAAGCACCACAACATCATGAAGAACCACCTCACCCCTGGAGTATACAGCATGCTCAGAGATAAAGTGACACCCAACGGCATCACCCTCGACCAATGTATTCAGACAGGCGTCGATAATGTCGGGCATCCGTTTATTAAAATTGTTGGCCTAGTTGCTGGAGATGAAGAATCCTACGAGGTTGGTTTTGTACGGCTTATCGATTGCTTCAGAAAACAAGCTGTTTACCTTGAATGATTGATATTTGGAATCATCACACAAAGTGATTTTGTGTGACTAGAACAATTATCTTCGTGGTTTCATTCCAACGACGACCTTTAAGCAACTACAATGCCAACCCATTAACAAATATGTCATATTTCTTTGAAAATATCACCTGCTGGGAAAGCGTGCGGCTAAATAAAGCCAAGACCATCAATTTAAAAACCGTTTTTTTAGTCACCTTGCTCGTTTTTCTCAAGCACTTGGGAAGTGCTTTAGTTTAATGTCATGTTTGGATTCGCATCATGAAAACGCCACGAACTCGCACATACACTGTTTTCTGCGCATCTCCTCAAGTTTTTCGAATCGTTTCATTTCCATCCAAATTTCGTGCAAGTTTGCCGACTGCAGTGACCTGCTACAGCAGGCTGAGCGGAACGTTCGTGTATAGCATACTATGGAAGATTACTTGGGCTGTAACCCAGTATCTAACTGAACAGACATTCAAAGAGCTGTTTTACCCTGTCATCAAAGAACGGCACAACGGCTACGACCCAGAAAGCCAAGTGCACCCGATCGATTTGGATGCGTCGAAAATAGTTGGAGGGCACCTTGACGAGAAGTAAGCAAAAACTTTTTACTTTTTCTTGGGAGGGATGTTTGAAAGGATGATTACATCAGGGTTTCATATGTGTCATATAAAGAAATATTTTTGTGTTCAACAGACGCAAAATTTTACGTCGCTAGTGGGTAAATCAGTGACGCAGATACGAAAAACATTTACTTTTGCTGAATTGGCTCTAGTTTTTGGGATGTTACTTTCCCATTGTTGTACGATGTCTAGCCCTAACCGTGAATAGGCTATTTACAGCATCTGCAGTAGTTACGGTTGAACTATTTGAGTAAGAAGCGTTGGTATGCATGATGTTGAGAGACCTTACACATTTCTTTTATGCCAAGAATTACTTCATATACGAAACGTGCGCTTTGCAACTTCAAACACATCACCCACTTTCCGTAAATTTTCATCACGAGACAAATATAAACAGTCGAACAGCAGGTGTAGCGGACGTGAACCGATGAGACGAATCGTTTTGCCGCTTTCCAAGAATGTGCTTTTAAACAGAGGTTCTTGCTCAGCCGTCTGCAGTTGAAAAGTTACGGAATTTTTTTGTGTTTTGACGCCCAGGTACGTACTTTCCTCCCGCGTGCGAACCGGAAGAGCGATTCGCGGCATTCCACATCCTCCGGTCTGCTCGAGAGCTGAACGACGTGAGGTGGAACGTGTCGTCACCGACGCTCTGAAAGGTCTTCCACACGATCTGGCTGGACGGTATTTCTCGCTGACGACTATGACTGACGAAGAGCAAAACCAACTTATCGAGGTTGGAACTGTGCTGGTGGTGCAGCTCGCACGGCGTGCTGTTGGCGTGTGGTACAATCTACGCATATTCAAGACTTCGTTTCGGTGCAGGACCATTTCTTGTTCGACAAGCCCGTTTCGCCTCTGCTGACGTCAGCCGGCATGGCAAGGGACTGGCCTGACGCACGTGGCATCTTCCACAACGTAAAGAAAAACTTCTTGGTGTGGATTAACGAGGAGGACCACACTCGTATCATATCTATGGATAAAGGAGGCAACATGAAGGTAAACTTTGGAGCAGTCAGTGACGTTGTCAGTTCATATGTTTTATGACGGGCGCAGTTGTGTGTCCTTATAAGTTCTGTATGAGATGATGAACGCATCAACATATTTTGCTGATAGATTTCGACAACTGCTCAGAAGATATAACAATTGGTTGGATTTTCCACGTGTTTCTGTTTTTGATTGTTAGATCTCTTGAGTTGTGAGATAACATTGACTTCTGGACCTACACAACGCCCTAGTGTCTAAGTGAGCTATGTCCAACCGAGATGCCTTACTGGGCAAATAATTTTGTCCCTATCTTTATGACGTCCGCACAATTAATGATTTACTTAGTTCTTAGCAAACAAAAATTTAGCTAAATATACCGAAAACGTTCGAAACTTTGAATCCTAACTGTTATGATAACGACCTTCGGGACCTCTTATCAATTCCTAACTTTCATGTCATACGCCAGCATAGCGCCAATGGAACAACACGGATAGAAATCAGAAAATTAGAAATCAGTTTTGCACCGAAGTGTCGGAGATACATGGAAATCTGGCGGTACGCAGAATAGACGTGGCAAAGCGGCACTGAGGAGACTGCATCAAAAATGTCAAATTTAAAGATTATCAGAATAAGGACAGATGGCCATTACGCTGTATATACAAAACAACGACCTTCGTCTGGGCAGCATGCGGCATCGTTGGTTGCACATAACAGCTGGTCTCGACAAAACAGCTTGTCGGAAAACTTGGGTTTGCGCATCGCGTAAAATGAGCCGATGAACATTTTTGTATTTTTATTATTGTTGCGCTTTTTCTTGAAGCAGGAAAAACTTTGTGGACTCGAAACCAATCTTAAGAAATCCAGATAGATTTGAGATTATTGCAAATACTGCGAGCTGCTTCGAACAGCAGCAAGGAACGAAATTAATGAAACGGATTTTCCAAAATTGTTCATGTTCATTAGTTTCAGTGTAATCCGCCGACAAGGAAAACTCTGCCATTGGTGCAGCAAAGTGCTAGTTCAACATCGGGACCGATACAAAAAATGTTAGTTGTTACTCGACTTGAGAACTTTGTTGAGGTCTGGAAATTTTAGCAGTAAATTTCACAATATATATATACAAATAAGAAAAAACTCCTGTGGGTAAAACCGACGTTTAATTTTTTGCCAATTACAGTACGTCTTCTTGACGTGCATTGCAAAACTTTCGCGAAACAAATAGTAGAAATAAAGTTCGATCTCAGTCCGATTTAATTGCTCTTTGGCTTTTATAAATTGAAAATCCAAGTGTGCAAACGTGGTGAGAAAATTGCGCATTCCACAATGGCGATGATCGACTTTGGCATGACTGCAGCTTTAGAAAACTCAAGGCAATTTTATCTTTAATGAAAATGGCACATCCGGTATCTCCATGACCTTTCATCAATTATCTGTTATCAACATCATAGGTGTAGGGACAGGCCAATTTTTGGGAGACCGAAGGATTTTGCCCGAATTTCCTCAAGCTTGCCCGAAAATTTTCAATCCCAAAAAATGATGAAAACCTTTTTTGTGAGGTCAAGCAAAACACACAAACAATGGTGACCTCCAAAATGTTTTTTTTTTGGAGAAAAGTCCAATTCAGACGTATTTCGACAGTCAGTCTCATTCATCAAACAATGAGAACAAAAGTGTCGAAACATCTGTGCCCGAATTTTCAGGGATGTTTCCCGGATTTTCGACAAATCAAAACTTTTGAGGGTGCGCTTTCACCCCCGCCTCCTACACCACTGATCAACATCATTTCACGGTTACTGTAGAAACCTGTTCTTACGATCTCTGCACTCACGCCTGAAACGAAACTCACTGCGACCCAGCGGAGTCTTGACAAGTAGGACAGCAATAGCTTTATTAAATGATGGGCGCTTTTCAGCTTCGGGACAAACTCGATGTTATGTTTTGAACGGAAATCAAAACAAGTGAAATGATCGATGGTTTTCATAGGTTACATGTATTCGTCTTAATAGCGTAGAAATCCATTAACCACCTGCTTTCATCCTCGTAGGCTGTGTTCGAAAGGTTCTGTCGTGGCATCAATGAAGTGGAACGCCTCATTCTCGAGAAAGGCTGGGAATTTCAAAAGAGCGACAATCTCGGCTACATTCTCACTTGCCCGTCTAACATTGGCAATGGACTCCGCTGTGGAGTTCACGTCAAACTCCCCTTGTTGTCCCAGGTAGGACAGTTGGTAGACAGCAGAGGTGGCCGGGGACACATTTTCAGACCCCGATCCTGTTACAAAATTTTTGAATCTGGATCCGGGTCCGAAGATTTTTCATATTTGAGAATCCGACTCCTGTTCAGACTCTGGCTACCATCGATGTAATTGTATTGCGTAACGTCTTCCATGCAATTACACAACTACATCGATGGCAGCCGGGGCAACCAAAATTCAGCCATGTTTTACTTAAGCAATGACATTTATAAAGACTACGCAGACTGCTGCTACTACCGAAAATGACAGGTGACTCCGGATCCGATTTTTTCAAATTTTTTTTACCTCGGCTCCGGAAGAAAAACGCAGAATCTCTGGATCCGTGGCCACCTCTGGTAGACATCCAAGTGAAAGTTTATAGTTTTGCTATGTAGTTTCTAACTCATGCAGCGCATTTTGCTCATTTCAAACACCAAAGTTGCGTCAGTGGACGGTCATTATTTATTGAGAAACTACTGAACAGGTAGCAAGAAGCACAAGCGCCCTCAGGGACGTAAACGGCATGTAGTTTCCAGATAGAAGCAAAACCTGTCAAGTATCCTGTGCTAAAGTCTTGCAAATATTCGAAACTATTTGTTCATGACCGCGATTGCACAAAAGTTGCTGATGCAGTAGCTCGGTATCCCATCGTTGTGAATCTGTGCACCGCACAGAGCTTTCATTGTTGCTCGCCGCAGGTTTTACTTTCCTGTTATTAACAGACTACTTACCCAGTCTCTCATAGGGTCACAACATCTTCGTCACCTCGGAAAGGTAACAAAGCAAACGTGAAAACTTTATTTTAAGCTGTCGCTGCTGATTTACATTCGTGCAATGACGGGTCAGTCGAAAAAATTGAGCCCGAGCCGCAAATGCATGAACGTAGAAGCGTAGGATGGCAATAATTTTGAGCCACTTCGCAAACAGCTCTTGCGATCTGGCGGACCAGTATGTCTGCGTTGATTTCCAACTTGGTGCAAATGATTCTCATCACCGTTTGTTGGATCTTGGATGTACTGTACCAAGATTTGGAAATTAAAGAAGTTTTTTGTTAAAAATTTTCGCGTAATTTTCAGCTCTCGCCTTATTGCAGGATTCACGTTTCCCAATGATCCTGGAAAAGCTCCGTCTCCAGAAGCGTGGAACTGGGGGAGTCGATACCGCTGCAGTGGGCGGAACCTTCGACATTTCCAACCTCGACCGTCTAGGAAAATCAGAGGTACAGTAGGGGACTTTCTGACAGGCAATGTGTAGAGTTAATCTGAGAGAGGGCTTGACCTGCGTTTGCATCTTGATTAGTGTCAAGTAATGTCGTAGACACTTATCCGCGACAGTGACATTCTCTGTTGACTTTCAGAGAAAGAATTGCGAGCGCGTATCAGCAAAAACGATGCAACTTGCTTGTTAGCAACAAATGAACTTCTACAGCTTTTGTATGTCACTGCATTACTAAAAAAACAATAAGAAATCAAATAGACCACTTTGGTGATCACATGTTTCAGGTGACAGAAATCAACATATTGTACTTTTGTAGATAGATTGGACTGTTTTGAAAAGAATTAGCCAATATTATAATTATCACCTCCCAGTTGTGATTAAAGTGCTGCATGGACAATGGAAGTCTAGCCATGCTTTTGTTCAGCCCTGACGCCTTGGGAGGAACTAACCCCCCAAATTGAAGTAGGAAACTCTTTTATCAATTCGTATTCTGTTTTGCAAATTTGATGTGCATCTTCAGAATGTTACCCCCCCTGTTGAAGACTTTGGTGCTGGTTCTGATTTCGGCGGGAAACTCCACACGTGTTATGATATAAAATTATTCGTACGTTCTTATTTAGGTTGAATCACTTCTAATTTCCTCAACAAGGATCACCCAGCGATAGATATCTTTCTTTAATGTCTCATTTTTCATGCAACGTATTAAAATTTATTTTTAAAATCCGTGTTTTGATCTCGAAATACTTTGCTCTTAAACGGGAGAAAGTAAGCGTCACATTGTGATCTCTCTTTTACGGGTGCGCGCAGAATGGTCTAATAGAAGTTATGGGGTTACTTTCAATACCTGTGTTCTTTCATTCTGTCTTTGTTCAGGTGCAACTTGTACAGCAAGTGATCAACGGTGTCAGCTTGTTGGTTGACATGGAGAAGAAACTCGAAAGACGCCAGAGCATTAATACTCTCATTCCCAAATAAAAGTCGAGATTATACTCGCCAAGTTGTTGAGAATCTATCCACCATTGTATGACTGTCAAATAACGATCTAAGATAAAGTTTCTTTTGTAATATTTTTTGCTATTCCTGTCTCTCAGCGTTGTAACGAGCTGTTATGTTTAGAACAGTTTTTGCAAAGGTCGTGCACCCAAAATGACCCTGAGTAGCACCCTTAACCGATTCCAGTATTACTTGAGTAGTGCGACTCTGGTCGCGATGCGTTTCTGATTTGATTTGCTGTGTTTTGTTGACATGATTGAGACTTTGCACCACTTGTATCCCTGTAGTCTGCAGAAAAATGGAGGTTTACTCTAAAGAGATTACTTTTGTTTTCGTGCGTGTTCTTGTTTGAACCATTTCGCAGCTGTACATAGAAAAAGGCGTATAAGTCCCGAATTTCTGTAGTGTACATAGAAAGAAAAGCACATGCTACTTCTTGCCCCCTCTGTATACCTTGTAAATAGCTTGGAGTGTTTCTTCGTGTTTATCTAGAGGTGCGTTTACTTCGGTGAAGTAGCAACAACTCAATACATACCGGCATGAGACTGTTGCCTGCAAGAAACAGAAAAAGCCGCTGGACCCAAACCCGAGTGTAATTGCACTGGCAAGTTTAGTGACGAGCCAGTTTAATTTTTCACGTTGATGCTGACCTAACACGAACCTGACTGTTGCGGATTTAAGCACTGACCGCGTTTGCGTCCCTGTCACCGGCTTTTTTCACCTACCCAGCTCCACGGACATTAACTGTAGATCAGCCACCATGGCACCCGCATTATGTGGCAAACCGATCGCAAGAACAAGCTGTCACATCCTACCTACTACCGTAGATTTAAGTGTTGTACAAAGCATGTTAATTTGTAGTTACTCGTAGCGTAGCTCGCGTTCCAAGAGCCACATCCACGACTTTACCTGACGTGTTCTGTACCAGTAGCATTGACATTTATAGATTTTTTTCATCTGAGCGGCAAGTCTTTGATCACTTCCCCAGTGAGCAACGCAAGTCGAACATCGGCGTCCGATGGTAATTTTGTATCGCAATTGTTTTCCGACGCGTCGATCATCTCCGCAGCGCTCTCAAAGCGACGCTGCTTCGCCGTTGCGATTGCGCGCTGGGAATGTGGCAAAGGGCTGAGATGCGCGTGTAGTCGCTTGTACATAGCTCGCTTCTGTTGTTTACGTTTTCCTTCTCTGGGACATTCCTTCGCGAGTGATCTCGCAAAGCACCAGGCTCATCACTGTGAAGACAGTAGTTTTGTTGTTCGCTTTTCTTTTCGCGCTTCAGAGTTTGATTTAATAAAATCTTTTCATTGCGCCCCAAGCATCCTGTCGCAGGACCCATCCACGCATGGAGCAATTTTCCTTAAATGTACTGTGGGAGGAGAAACCATTCCTTTTAGCGACAGCGCAAAAAATTCCATGGCGTGGATACGTAGGACTGGACAAACGCCAAGTTAATTTTCACATAAACTTTACTTGTGTTAACGTGACTTTTCGCAAAAGAACTTGGTATGGGATGAGAAAAACAGTCTACGCCTGAGGCGCAAATGTGTGGCAATTAACGACAGCAATACGCAACCACAGCATGATTTTTCGCAGAAGTCGGCGTTTGGATAAAGTTGGACACTTGGAGTCTCGCGAGTTGGCACCGCAATGACGCAAACATTCAAACACAATTTTTTCGTTTAATTTAGTGACACAGCATCGCACGAATTCGTAGCTACACCGCTATTGCACTGCAAGCACTAAGATCGCTTGGGAAGAGCAATCTACGCATTGGCCAGTTGCTTTCTGATCCGCAAAAGTAGTCGGTCGTTTTCGAAGCGCGTCACCAGTTTCTGTAAAACATAATCCAGACATGATTCTGAGGCGGGTTCAACTCACACATCGCGCCAAGCGTCACAGGTGAACTTGAATAGCCGCACTTTTCAGACACGTTGCTTTATTACAGGGGTCTTCAAAGTACGGCCCGCGGGCCAAATCCGGTACGCGATGACGTTTTGTCAACAATGAAAACATTATTTTTACGAAACATTTCTTGACCTGGTAGAATGTAGCATATCCCGAAACAACCACATTACGTAAGATGTCTGGCCCTCGAACTGTTGTGTAACAGCTCATGTTGCCCTCTGACAAAAAAGTTTGGAGACCACTGCTTTATTATAAGCGATCGTCCCTGTTAAACTCGACAATTTGTACGGAATGAAAAAACAAAGCACACATTCTTTCGAATGGCATTTTAAAAACTAAACCGGCGAATAGCGTCAGATAGAGGGAATGCACTGTTGATGGGTTGGAAAAACTTATGTAAATGAATGAATAAATAAAACAAAAATTCCAAAACGGAAGCAAGTGCTATCTTACCTCTTTTTCTTGGTCGTCATCTTTCTCGTGGTGAACGCGAAAGAGATACCAGGCGGCGACGCTCTTGCTTAAACAGTAGTCGGCGCGAACAATATCGTTGTTCAGCGCGCGGTTTAAACATGCCCGGCATTTTCTGATGAGAAAACAAAAGGACCTGAAAGCGATACGGAACCAACGCGACGAAGCTGTTCGAAAAAAATCTGGAGAACACGCGTCTGTTCGCGACGACGCTGTCTTTAGCCACGCTCTGCTTAACAATCTTCGCAACGCGTCGAAGCCCTGCATTGTTCAAGATGAGTCTCGATGCTGCTTTCTACAAACAGTTTTTTTTGCGTGTGGTTAACGGAAAAATCTCTGACTAATGACATTTATAGATAATTGACCATCAAGACACTTCCGAATCGGGAAATTCTAGCAATAGTGCGCTGACCGAGCAGACCAATGCCCCCCAAAAACTGATGTAGCAAGTTTTGGCGACAACACCAACTGGAAAATGACCCACCAGGGTCTTAAGGCTGCTACCACATTGCGGAAGTCGACTTACCTTAAATTATTTTCAGCAAAACGGCACAAGCCTTCAAGCACTTGCGAAACGCACGGCGTTGCGCCAGCAGGTACAGAGGTGAGCATATCGCTGGTGGTGCTGCTCCAGCCAACGTCCGCCTTTGGCTCCACGAGTTTAGCTTTTAATGCCACAATCAACAGCTGAGCTAGAATCGCCAGCTTATCCTCACGCTTGGTGACGCGCGGAAGCACGCCGCGCAACATCCCGTCTGCTTCCTGGTAGAGTTTGGCAGAACGGCAAACGTGGGCTGTTACCTGAAAATTAGAGTGGGAAAATGCAGCCTGTGCGTTCGAGATGTCACGTGTTCTTTCACGTCCTAGTACAACCCATACCAGCTGCAACAAACCGGTACCCGTCGTAACTACCGTAAGATATTGTGTACGACCCGGCCTAACCCGCAAAACTCATTTCAGATAAAAAGTGCGACACCAACATTGAGTTGCATTTCATAGCGCTATCTTCATACTAACTGGAGAGAGTTGTTGCAATTTTCACTCATTTTCATGCAACTGATGTGTAATAACTGCAACAAAGAAAATTTGATGAGGGTTTGCTACTTCTTTAAGCTGATAGGTCAAAACAACAAACAGGAAAATTGGAATGTTAGGAATCTGTATTGAAACATAAAATTTCACTGCATATGTGGGGGGTGTTACACGATCTCATATCCCTGCATTAAAATACAATTTTGCAGTAATTCTTCCGATCGATATATGCTTAAGAAACTTAAACGTTTAACTTGTCTCTGACTTTTCACACCAAAGAAAGAAGCTTCATGAAGACCGAGCTTAGCTCGTCAGATAAACAATATCATCATGAAATCAAAAGCTTAGTTGGCACGTGCCGAATATTGTGCCTTCATTTAAGTCTTTCATAAAACACAGGTCAATTTGGCAAAATGCAATGCCGCGCTGAAAAGACCTAAAAACTTCATTGTTTAAACTGCCTATGTTATTAATTTTATAACTACATAGTTAATAAATTTTTAAGTAATATGTAGAAACATTAGGTTGACATGCCTGAGCTAATTACCACGACCATTCTTGGCACATCCATTGATATTTTTGGAATCTACCATGAACGAGTTGGTTCTACTTGAATTTAATGTCAAACAAAACAGCCTTCCAGCTTAAACCTACCATGTACCAATGCACTTGTTGCGGCAAAAACCGTTAAGTTCGTTTGTGTAACTTCTTTGAACAAAGCCAAACAATTAACATCACTCTTTAAAGCTTAGCAAAACAGAAGACTGATTATGGAATCTGTTGACGGGGCAGCGGCAGACTTGTATTCATCATAATGCAAAAAGCTTCAGATCATTACCATCAAGTTTCTTGAGTAAGATGACTCCGCATTCAAGAGGTCGCGCATTTGGTTTAGAAGAGAAACATCCAACCTCCCTGTGTTTTGCAGCATCTCAGCGCATCGGAACATCAGCGCAAGATTCGAGCGTCCCTCAGAGGACTTGTCCATCTATGTCAAAATAAAAATAGGTGAAATTAGAAACACAACGATTGATGATGATCAACTGGAACCAAACGCTCTTGCTTAAGGACTGCATACTTTTGATAAATCGCTGGCTGGATCGGTGTGAGAGCCGATGCTGCACGACAGGGCCGCATGCTGGGTTGCCCAATCGCGCAAGGCAGGCGAATCGGATTTTTCCTCTACGTAAGCTGACATCTTTCTGCATTCTGCTTGAAAGTTGGGCGACTCACCGTTGAAGCTGGTAACAAATAATCAAACAAAACACTTAAAACCCCCGCCACGACGCATCGCTCAGTAAAATCAAACTCTGTTCAAAGGCAGGATGCAAAGATTACAAGGTAGAACGGAAGCACTTTCAAACATGGCTAAAAATAAAAGTTTCTTCTTTTCTCGCATCAGGCCGATGCAGCACAAAAATGCAGTAAACGTTCATATCCCACCTCATGAAGATGTCGTGCGCGTGGCAAGCTGCCGATAAAACGGACCAAGACTGCGCCGAGTGAGGATAGCTGTGGACATGTCGCTGGGCACATTTCAATGCATCCAATGCGGACTGCGACCTTGAAAATGAAATCAAAAGTTTTTTTAATCAAAAAAACTTTCGTGCTGACTTTTCTCAGTTTACGAACCATCTGATGGGGAGGAAAAACTCTCTCAGCAAAACTATGGGTGCGTCCGCCGATGATCTGTCGTTAAACTTCTGCGTAGTTTTATATTTTCCGTTTCATGAATTTTGTTGCAGCATAGAAGTGTTCGAACCTCGAGGAAGGGTTTCTTGATATTACGTATGAAGGATTAATGACCAAACAATGACCAAAGCAGAAACGCACGCGACAGAAACAAACGGGCGCCTGACTGAATTCTCAGCAACGTCTTACTTGGCTGAAGCACCAAACGAGTGCCTTCCGCAAGCCAGAAGAGCTGAGGCGCAGGATAGTTGCACGCTCTTGCTCATGTCCGAGCATTCTGACGAGCTTCTGTCTGACAGGTCTCGATTAACGGAAGAGAAGCTCTCGTCCGCTCCGAAGTTGCGGGATGCGAGGACGGAAGCGACGCAGGCGAGAGACAGCGGGCGAGCGACGGCTCCGCTTCGCACGATGCGCGATAACAGGTCGCGGCACCTCCAGTCGAATGGAAACCTGTCCACGAACAAACAATGAGCGCTTTCGAGGTGTCGCGACTGTTCTTTGCTTAAAAATCACTATCGGGCCTAAAAAAGCGATTTTTAGGAAACGCAGGTGGTGGCTGCTCAAGCTCACGATCACCAGTGACACCGCCATTGCCGCTACGCTCGAACAACACTTCACACCACCTTGCAAGTTAACGCCTGTCCGCGTTTTCATGAGAAGCTGTCGGAAAAGCCACGTCAGGTCGTTGATCCACTCGGGGTTTTAAACGAACATGTGGACACTCATTAAAAAAAGGGACACCATCGGCAAAAGAGCAAGCAAAGTAGCAATGCCCGAAGTTATGTTCTGTTTGCGCGCTTTGCACGAAGTGCGAAGAGTGCAACCATAAATTGGTGTGTGTTGGAAACAGGCAGACCACAACTCGCGTTAATGCGCTGCTGCATGCGTGTCACCATTTTCCCGCACAAATAGGAGGAACTGCCCCCTCTTCTACAGTATATTTGTTGCTTGTTTCCACTGATTTGCACAAGGGCGTAACAACAAAAAGCAAGAAGTTTGTTAACAGATTTCAAAATTATCGTCTTTGCTGATTGTTCACACGGAGCAAATCTACTGTACATCAGCAACGGACCAAGCTGGACTTCTGCCATAAACCGCACTGAAGGTGATGTCAAACTTGCCTTCTTATATATTTTTGAACATGACGACATGCGGCGTCAGCGTCGGAGATCTGGAACGCGGCTGACGACAGAAGGCAATTCTGGAACGCCGCATCGCTCGAACTGCTGGTGCTTGCAAACTCAGTTAGAGTTTGTAGGTGTACAGGATCAAAACTATTTTGAATGACATCTGCAAAGCATTTTGCAAAAAATACGCAGCCCAATCAAAATCTGTTGCAGGTAAATGCGACTTAAACCACATGCAAGCTACAAAGCATTGAACTGCAATCAACGCATGGTATCAAAGGAGACGAACGTTCCTGCCAAATTTACATGCAACTGCAACAGATGGTTAGTGACATGCAAATTATATTTCCAGTAAGCAACACAACCACCAGCCACGAAGTTTCGCAAAAGCTACTCAAACCCTTTGCACGTAACCAGCAGTACATACCGACAGCGACCATAGTTTGGGCGGCGGGAAGATACGTGTGTGCGAGCGGCATAAGAAGCTCCTTACACTTGTTAATGTCGCCAAGTTGCCACAGCAACGTTGCCATAGCAACTGTCAATGGCGCTCGCTGTTCTCCAGACGAACGCTGAAGGCACTGTGAACATTCACAACTTTGAGGGCGGTGCTTTTTGTCGTTGAACACACAATGATAACGAATAGTGAGAAAAACAACAATATAAGCGATTGAATTGAGCAGCACTGGAAACTTGCTCACTGGCTAATCGTCACAAAAAGCATGCAGTTAACGGTGCATGTCTGAAAGTAACTATATCAACGATTAAATGACAGTTTTGTTATATTCTTGGTTACGCATTCTCGAGCTTATGTGCTCCTGCAACCTTTGCTTATCCAGCAATCAACGTTTGGTAATATAATGGGGTTTCGGCGTTAAAAATTTCTTGTTCTGAAACCCTATTATAAGAAATCACATCAAACACGAAGCACTCGATGAAAACCTAAAACGCACCGCGATGTCATTTTTGGCGATAACCAAGATCTGGCGACAGATCAAAACGGACTAAGAGCATTTTCGCTTTCGGCATTGTGACTTCAGTGGGCGGCCAATGAAAGAAAAATCCATTATCAGAAGTCAAGACTGTAACTTCTGATTATTTTGTACTCATAATTCTCTTCGGTACTTTTCGCACGAAACTCGGCATACACTGAAACCCCATGGCAAACATTTCTACATATGTAGGGGGACAGTTTGAAACGGAAGCGATCATCCAGTGCAGGTGGACCAGACCCCAGTTGCGGTCTAACGTTTAGTTTTAACAAACGCCGAACAACCGAATAAACGTTTCTTAACCCCGTTGACGCCATCACCCGACCTGCTCATAGACTTCCATGGCGTCTGCTGCTTTGCCGGCTTTTCTCAAAACCAGAGCTAAAACGCACAGATCACGTGTGTCTGTGATCGTCGGAATCTTCCGAAGCGTGTCCTCGGCTTCACCGTATCGCGCGTTTAAGCTGAGAAAGACAGGGAGGGGGTCATTAATATAAGTATAGCCACACGGAAGTTCCGACATACGCTCAACACAGCAAACGGCTGAATTTTTGCCAAGCCGTAACCGAGAATGAAAAACAACAGACAGCGCCACTCTGAGAACAATGTTTGGAGTCAAACAACATCATCTGTGGAAAAACGGAATGTCGGTCGGCCTCTAATAAAACCCTCATTTCATGGAATAAAATTAAAAATAGCGAGGGGTAAGTTTTAAGGAAATACCGCGAAAAGCTGAAGACACGTTGATTTCGCAAAAAGAAAATGGCTCTCTTTCTAGTTTCGTCTTTATCGATGTTTCTTTTGTCAAAAGTTGCCTCAGTCAGAACTGACTATCTTTGGATGCTACATTTAATGGTGCGGCCTCTCTGATTGCCGGCGGGAGATTTACGCAGGAACTGCTGCTTCATGGATTTGTAAAATGCTGCCTTCACAGCATCAGTATGCTGCTCGAAGCACTATTCTGTTGACCTTCGTTCACATTTTATTAAAACTCTGTTTTGATTTTCAAAACGACAGTCGAAGACTGTTGCGGGACATTTCTTTGCGTTTCTTACAATCAGCACAAGGAGTCATTAAGAAAATTACACTAAGATTTACATTCTCAAGTTGTAGTGACGTATGTCAGGGTCCTCTTAAGTCGCATGAAAAGCAACGCATGGCGGTCACGGTTCAATGCAAGTAGCACTTCACTTGGAACAACTAGCGAACAGGTGTTGGAAGAAATAAAACGCTGAAAGAATCCAAGATCACTGAACGTTTTTTCTAAAACATTTGTCAGTGAATCGACTGCAGTTTTGAGAATTGAATTTTGTTAAATGTTGCCATTTTAACACAAGAAGCCACTTTCTACCGACGAGTGAACAGCAGGAAACCTTTCTGGCTACTGGTTGCGCACGCGGTAAGCGCTCTGACACGAGTAGCATTTCAGGCGGTTTTGCGTCGTGACAGATTATGTGAAATACGTGTTACGTGCAACTGAGTACCACGAGCACGAAACTGCTACAGCTGCTTCTTCATTTCATCCACTTGAACGCATTGTGTTTGCTGCAATGTCGAGATAAAATCCCTTCAAAGTTTATAATGAATGTGTTTGGAACCACCGGCAACAATTGGGTGTGCATCAATAAGTTATAATTTTCCGTTCCGGGTGCGCATGGCTCGCTTTATGACGATGTATACGTCAACAAATATCCTTTGTCTTAACAAAAAATGAAAACGTGCAGGTAAACAACGCGGAAAACTAACCACAAAGAACGCGCATAATTTATTCGCGCTTGGAGGAGTTTCAAAGCAGATGAGGTGTCTGTGCCATCGTCAGCAGCATGAGACTCCATCACTTCCATAGCTTGCTTATAGACGTCTGCTGCAAACCGGTTTAAACCAGAACGTTCCAGAATGAAAGCAAGCATGGAAAAAGCCCATGAACTGCAAATACAGCAAAAAAGACTACAACAGTGAGCAGAGCTGAAGACATGGCAAATATTACAACCAGTACGGCTACATGCTTCACAAAGTAAAACAACGAGCATCGATTCTAGCGCATACAAACCCAAGCAAAAATCGCTTTGTCACTGCAACATTCATTGCACACGTTGAGAAATGCGATCAATACCTGCTGGTTTAGGCTATCGATTTTTTGCAAACGTATTTGATGAAAAGTTGTTAACTTGTCGAACCCGCCTACGCAACACGAGATCAAGCTTTCTCAGACAAACATCCCGCAGAGAGAGGTACTATTAACCGCTCGTAAAACGAAGAAACAACGAAACGCAGTCAGCAGTAGTTTATTTCCTTGCTACTAAAGCAATCCCAGCCAAAGATTTTGTTATCAAGATAGGCAGAGAACTGCCGCAATGTATAAAAGCAGTACCATTTTGGATTCCTGCTGCAGAATTTCGACAGCTGCGTTAACGATGCGGACAAAGCATTCATGTCGTGGATTATCTCGCGATATCTTCGCTGGGACCGGTCTGCGCATTCCATGACAGTCGCACACACGCCTGAGGCGTAACCTGTTGTTGGAGAGAAGCATAGTTGACCTGAATTCAAGCAATTCAGTTACAAATTAACTAAAACGACGTCTTGCGATCCTGGCTGAGCGACTAAAGACAAACACACAAAACAAACAAAGCGAATAATTTTTAAAGAACGATCATAATCCACCTATACTTATACAAGACTGCAACAGAAAAAAACCTGCACAGTTGCCAGCCGTTGGGAAAAAGAGGCTTATTCACGCACTACACCACACAGAGTGATGAACTAATGTTTCAAATTTGAAGTGTCCCTCAGGTGCGATACAAGCTTTTTGCTGTTTGGCGTAGTTCTACTGAAAAGTAAAATCTGTTCCAATTAATGATGTAAACAGGCCGCGATTAAGACAATGGGTTCACAACAAAGAAAAATTTTGTAAAAGGTTATTTTTTCAAACTTTTTAACTTGAGATTGCTTCAATTACCTATTTCTGTGCCTATGAGTGAGCTTCACAACATATGTCGTCGTCATTTGCTTTTTTTCTTGTTCAGTGCTTTTGAAAACGTTAGCTAGTTTTCGCGTTCACGTAGATAACGTTAGTTCTAAACTAGCCACTGGTAATGGGTGGCTGTTGTCGCTTGTGTGGGAACTTTGTGTCTCTTGTGTTTTGCATTTTATTCAACTGTTGAATAAACAAAGACCGCCTATGAGTGAGTCTTCACAAGGTGCAGTTTGTCAACAAAGTACCTTGTTTGCGTACAATGAGGCGGTCTGCAGTCTTGGGTTTCGAAGTGGTGTTTCTTTTGTTGTCTGTGTGAGACGGAAGTTCCGTACAAAGTTTGTGGTTTTCGACACAATGCTTTATACTTTGGAAGTTAGTTAGATTATTATCCTCCCCGACAGTGATGGGCAACAAATGCGAATCTTTAGTGTGTCAACTGCAAGCGTATTTCCTGTTGTGCGTAACTGCCTGTAGTGCAGCACAGGCTAGCGCTACAAGTGTACAGAAGCAGATCGGCAATATAGATTTTTGTGTCTGGAGTCTAGTCATAATGGACTGCGCAAACTTTCCACTTCAACAATCAATCGACTGCGCAAGCTTTCCTGACCAAGGCTTACTGCTAAAATTTTGATCGAGGCTATAGATAGCACGGCTGTTGTTACCATCCACTTATGCCAAGTCGTTCAGCATGTGCAAGTTCGCGGAGTATGCTAGCAACACACAGTGAACACAGTCCGAAGCAGCACATTCCCGTCTTACTACTTGGCAGCTGTCAAGAAAATCGGGCTTTCCGATCGCAAAACTATGCAGCTCAAAATTGCAGATTATGCTTGCCTGACTATGTGCGACCAACTGTTTGTTGGCAAATACTGATATCCGAAAATTTTGCTTGGCAAACCACTTTCCCTGAAGATTCACAAGTGCAGTTCGTGTAAATCAAACAAAAACGATAAAAAATAAAAAAACTCTTAATAAAGAATTTAAAAATGGACTGCCGCAAAATTTTCCGCTGTGATGAATCATTGTCTCCACCTACGTCATGATCGTGGCTTATTCACGTCATTCACTGAGACAAAGTTTGCTTAAAACCTGCATCGCCAACTCAGTGACATTTATAACTAAATAGGAAAATTCGGATTGTTCGTGTGACTGACAACGTCTTTTCATTTCGCTGCGTAAAACCAAAAATATACGGAAGAATTATGAGAGTCACACAACACTTCGTAGCGAAAGGCGAGCTGCAAAAGCGCAAACTTGCAACTGAGTGAAGCATATTAATCAGTCGTAAGCAGCAGCGTACGGTTTTTCGAACTGAACAAACCGTAGCAAAACTGCCCCCACCTATTCCGGCTTCTGGGTGAAGACCTAGTTCGCTGGCGTGTCTGAACAAGTCCATCGCTTCTTCGCTGCCGATGCATTCGGCAACCAATGCCTGTCGCCATGGCAACAAATTAACAACGCTTTCAAAATGCACAGAAAAACGAAAGCAATTTCCACGCAAGGCAACCGTACCTGACCAATCCAGCTATTCGGGTACGACGGCTCCAGACTCTGTGCAACTTTGAAAGCTTTGTGAGCGAGTTCGACTTGCGAGTGAACCAAGTACATCGCACCGAGGTTGCTCCACGCGACGCAGTTGTTCGGTTCGAGCTTGATCGATTTGATGAACGCGTGCTGGGCCAACGACCAGTTCTGCGAGTAAATTGTCTCCACTTTCACGTAATGTGCGATTACTCAATAAAAAAGCGGACTTTTTATCCTAACTCTTGTCATGCTTGGCTTGACATGAAATTAGTGCTAATGCGACCTCGTTTTTGCTCAACAAATGCTTGGGCGACGATTAGCTCAGTGGTAGAGTGTCCGCCTCCCAATTGGAAGGTTGAATGGTCGATCCACGGTCGCTGAGTGAATCGTCGTAGCTCCTTGGGCAAAGAACGTTCACCGCAACCGCCCCGATGAAAGCATTATTTAGGCTTCGGCCTGCTGCCAATTGTCGTTAAATAAATCCGTCGCATTGCATGCGACCAATAAAAAAAAAAAACAAATAAACAAATGCTCGTTCAAAAGTATCGTCGCAAAAACGAGTCAATACCTTCCACTGCAACCGCGGCACTCTTGGCGAAATGTTTTACACTTTTGAGAAGACCTGTGTACACACAAATAGATTATTAGCTGACCTCCGCAAATTCCGAGACGGAAACCACGCCCAGACTGTTCCACAGAAGGTGATTGTTGGGTTCAAATGAAATTGCCTTCTGCAGAATCTGCAATTGAACATGGCAGTGGTGATCAACAGAATGCGAAAAGCTTGTTGCTTCTTCGTACATAATGTCGGTGGATCATGTTCTAGTTTGGTGCAGAACATGCTGTCATCATCGCTTCGAAAAGTACTATTTTAGCCTTGCACCGTTCGCAGCAGTCAGAAAATCAAAGGCAGGAATTTCACACAGAAAATCTTGGAAGATTGTGGAAGAAATTCGACCACTTAGTTCTCAAACTTTTTGTCGCCGAGACCCCTTTCACCGTATCCACAACCCCTGCGGACCCTTTTTCTACCGAGTTAGATCTAGAAGTGCATGTCAGACTACAGTTGTGGTGCGATTAAAATGGCCCAAATGAGCTGATGAAAACTAGCGGAGTTTCTTGATTTGATTTTGGTTTACGGACCCCCTTGAACACATTCATGGATCCAGGTAAAGAACTCCTGACTGTGAACAAGTATCGCAAATCGGAGCTCGGTTAGTAGCAGGATTGCGGAGTCGGAGTCGTAAGGAGTCGGATTCCTGACAACCCTGGAAGTCGGAGTCGGATTTTTTTGTCCGACTCCGGATGTCCAATTGGATCAGTTTTTAAATCACACTCCTAAATTGGGAATTCCTATTGAAATCGAACAATCTCTTTCGAAACTTTTGTTGAAACAGAGATTTCTTGCTGTGTATCACGATTTCCATTTATTTTAACAGCCAAATTTCATTCCCTTTATGTTAAGGAGTCAGAGTCGGAAATTTTGGAAAGGTCAGAATTGGAGTCGGACATTTTACCTCCGACTCCGCAACCCTGGTTAGTAGTTGTCTCGTCCCCAGGGTAAACGTTTCGTTGGATAAAAAAATTGAATTTTAAAATCGTTTCATTGACTTTGCGGCGGTTTAATCTGACTTCACCATAAACTGATAAGCACAGCTACTGTCTAAAAATTGTGACACAAATCAGGCCTCGTTTCATTTCACATTCAACAAAAACATTATGATTGCTTTGACTGGATTTGAATCACTATACAAGTTGACTGCTATGACCAGACACTACACAATAACATGCGCGTGGTTTCTGCCCCACTGGACTCGGAGGGTGGGTATTAACATTCAATACTTAACTGGGTTAACCCGGCCCATAGCCAGTTTTTAAGGTTTGGTGGGGTAAAGCACATTTTGAGGGGGTGAAAGGTTTTTGTTTTTATTATATGTTTAAAACAAATTTTCCTGGGCACAACACAATTAGGGGGGGGCACAAGATGATTTGGAGTACTGGCCTTGAATGCCCCCCGTGGCTACCGGGCTGTACTTCACCACTACCAGGGCCCCCCGAAATCCATTCGAGGCATTGAAAAACTATTTTGCTGTAGAAGAAAATCATTGCTTGTTGAAATAATTTGCAAGACAAGGACTGAAAAACTTTGATGTACTGTTGATAACATAAGGTTTGAAGTAAGGGCAGCCTCGAACAGACCTTGGTGGAAGAACATAAGACAGGGATATTTACACTTCATTTTAAGGAAACATTTCCCGAGAAAGGTTCGACGATAGAAAATGTCATTGTTGGCCGCACTTAATGCAACACTGGTGGGCGTCGCGTCGTCAGTCACGTAACGCTATCCAAAAATTAAATATTTCTGAAGCCCAGCCAAGAATTTACTTAGAACATTAACACAAACAACGGCAGATAGCTGAGGTCAGAAAAAAATTCCAGATTAACTTTTAGATGGCTTGGTTTCTCTTTAACAGTGACCCTCGCTTTGTCCAAATGCCAACCGACTTTGATCGTTTTACGTCACGACCTACAAGCTTTTTGGGAACGAAACCCACAAGAAGAATTTCCATGGATATTATTTCCACGTTAATCTCTGATATTGACGTATTCGATCTAATTTCAGCGAAATATTATTCCAACGTGTTGATGGGACGCGCTGCGCTCTTCACCGTAATGGGGCTCGTAAAAGCATTCCTAGAATATTCGTTTATAAATCGATTGTGACGTCAAACACGCGGTGACTTTGATTTTCATGACGTTCCGGTATGTTCGAAATTGGGCAGAAGCAGAAACACAGTACGTTGAAAACAAAACTGCTCACGCAAAAAACAAACAAAGATTTTAAATTGCTTCAGCAAATTATAGCAAGTAATTTGATTGGCCACAGTTTGCATTAAATAATGAAAGCAACACTGAACCCAAAGGCAACGTTACTTTGAAAGAAGCCTACTCACAGCACTCGCTCTGGAAGCAAATGCAGAGGCAGTCTCGGAATCGTCTTCTTCACGAGCTTGATAAAACAAGTTCACACCAAGAGAATGCCAGTAAGAAGACATGTTGTTCGTAAGCGAGATGGCGCGCGAGTAGCACTTTGCACCAAGCTTCAACATCTGAAAGTGATGCATGACAGTCAGGGTTGTTAAAAAATGTTTTTTTTTAACCCCAACCGGAGTGGTAGAAAACACGGATTTTCTTTATTTTTTTATAAGAACATGATTGCTAGAAGTATTTTCAGCGCAAATGGTGAGTTATTGCATTCCAAAAAATATGTTTGTAAAAAATAACCAAAGGTGGAGCCTTAAAAAGTTTTGAGTACAGTTAATCTGATATTCCTTCTTTTTGATATTGACATTTACCTTGGTGAATTTTCCTAGAACATTTATATTACACGATTATAGGCTTAGCTCAACTGTTTGCTGCACGTAGTTTACAACCTGAAAAACTCAAGATTTTTCTGATTTGCAGGAAATGAAACGTTGTGTGTGAATTATCAAAATGGGTTTGTCCTCGGAAAAGCGTATGAATTGCTGAAACACGCTAAAACTATAGCCATATTCCAAATTTGCAATACTGCTGTATGAGCTTTCCAGTTCATCGAATAAGAAAGCTAGGTGAGACAGTTACCAAGTATTTTGGAGGCTTGAATGCAAGTGGTTTATGGCCCAAAGCTTCTTTCACCAAAGGTTTGTGCCTCTCTCGAGTTTGCTTCACCCAGTACGCACTTTCTCCAGGATTTCCAACAGTAAACAGTCTGATTTAACTACTGCTGCATATCTAAGTAGCAACTGGGAATGTCGTTAATGCTTTACAGCTCTAAATTTGGCCTTAAACAGTCAAGCACGTTTCTTAGGTATTATCATTATGGAAAAACATGGTGGGATTTTAGTGTTTTTCATTGTTTTTGACAGTTGTCAAAAACATCGTTTGTTTTCAACCGTGATTAAAGTCAACTACAATTAAACTTAATAACTTATAAATTAGACGCGAACTGTGTGCACATCCAGCTGGATTTAAATCAACCTTTAACTGTGGCTTCAGTTTATCAGCAACCACTGACTATGAGGGATTACACCACAGAAGTGGAACTTGGTAAAACCTCGGGAAACATCAACAGATTTACTGGCTACTGCGTCTATGCTGCCATATGCTATAAACTAATCTTACCTACGTCATCAAACAATGAATACGCAATAACAGAAAACAGGAATAACAAAACCAAAGACTTTATGGCAAAAGTTTGTTTCAAAAATTTTTCGCAAATGCAATTCGTCACACTGCACCTCTACTTTATCGAGAACCACAAAATTTTCAGAGCAACATTGTCCTGTCGACATCAACTTGCCAGGAACTGCAACCTGAACTTTGCTGCCATCCAGCGGATGAACTAACGTGCAGCCTTCGCCGAGCAAATGCCATAAACAAGATAAGCTTCCGCTGAAAAAAAACATATTTAGGTTTACGTCCAACCAGTCCAGGCGAAGTACAGCTGGTACGCTCAAACGAATAAGCATGAAATCGCATACGAAGAGCTAGAAAAACAAGTGAAAATGCTGGTATTGCTTGCGAAAGTGGCACCATAAACTCATGACACTTCTACCCCAAAAGCAACACCGTGATATAAATACAAGTGTATCTAGTTTTTTTGCCATCAGCTTTCTACCTTTAACGAAATAAGCTGCCTGCTGCTTTACCTCAATGAAAGAGCCTTCGTTAATTGCTGAGTGGCTTCGCTGACGTAATCCAAGCAAGTTTGATCCCTTCCTTCTTGTAACATCTGCTTCGCCAGTGAGAGGTTGGCTTCTGCAAGTCCTTCAACATAAAACAAAATATTCAACATTGGTCGACTATTTGACTGCACTGTGTGTGCACTGAAAAAGAGCGTCAATAGCACAGAACAGGGAAAAAATTGAACGCACATGCAGCCATGCATACGAACCTTTCAGAGCTGGGACGTAATCGGGATAAATGTTCAGGAGATCGCGATACTCGGAAACTGCTTCGGCAAACTGACCAAGTATCTGCGTCAGACAAACTAAACATATTGCGCATGTGTACATTAAACCCCAGACAAGAGTAAAATATGTAAAACAACAAGCATTCGAACAACATCAAACCTTATCATCACGACTCAGGGGAATATTGATCTAAAATTGCACTTTGGGCAAAGTCCAGTATCTTCACCTAGCCCTCCACAACTATACCAGTTTGAAAAAAGGAAGATATCGTGCGAAAGAATAACAAGTCCTCATTTCTTGTAGTAAGAAACACGCACAAAAAATAGGCATGTGCAAAAAAGATTTAAACCTGAAAAGTAGCAAAGGTAATGGGACCGCACCAGCCAGGCTAAATCCCTTCACTTTTCAGACACATCAGGCACAAGCAACATAAAACTTGAGTTTATCCATAGCGGATGATGAGATCAGACCAAAGTTGGCTGAAGTGGGTTTCCAAGCAAAATGTATCTCACGAGACACTAGGTGTCGAGAGTGGCTAAGCTCGAGTCGCTTTGGAATCATGTCGAACTTGAAGGTGTGTGACTTATTCTAGGCCAGTGGTTTTCTTCAACCTGGGGGTCGCGAGTAGACATTTTATATACACAGCTGTATTACATTTGCTTTATTTAAGTTTCACATGGGGGTCGTTGGGTTATGTAAGTTGCTATAATGGGTCGCAGTACTAAAAGGTTGAAATCACTGTTCTACGCCTAAGTTTTCTTCATTTTGACTCAATGATTGGTTGAACTCCGTGATTTGAACTGAGTTGCTGAAAACAAAAATAGTTCGTATTGCAACCGTTTCGAAAAAACGCACAGAATCCTATTGATATGTATGACGAAGTGACTTGGGTGCGACTAAACTTAATTCCACGCTTCCTGCCATAACCCCAACTAAAATCCACTTTCAAATTCATGATTCGGTCCAATAAGGTGAGGTTCCAGGGCATAAAAAAGTAACATAGGCTGCCGAAAAGAATCGATTTGAAACGAAGACTGCGGTTCCTTTCTGATACTTCTTTCACCAGAAACTTACTGCGCACAGCCAATACCCTCAAACACAACGCTTGGCTCATCCTGAAGATGGCACTCGTCCTCACTCCAGTCACAACTGAACTGAGCAACAGCACCGCGACAGATACGTCGTCCAGAATGCTAAAAATAGGGGGGGCGTGTTGGACGTTGCTCCTCTCATCTTTAGAAGAATGTGGAGTACATAGGTGTTCTTTAATATAGAAAGCGATACCTAACCAATGCTAAGCCACTTAATAACTAATCACCTGCCGTTTTGCTTGTTTCTCAAAAATGTAGCCTGCTGTATATCAAATTAGATTTTTCCCACTGTGTCATTCTGCCAGTTCTGCACTTTCATTATTCAGGAACCCCTCAGCAAGACACGCTCAGCGCCGACGTTTTTCACAGTCATTCATTGCATATAGAGGTGGAATAAGAACCACACCGCGCAGCTCGAAAGTCAATTTTTAACTTTTAGCTGCAACATTCAGCTGGCCGCAAAGCTCATTAAAAATTACACAATAATTGGAAACTTTACAAATAAAAAACTTATAAAAGAACACAAGTCATCAATCGCAAGTCACAGATCTACAAACATATACCATTTTTAAAATCTTGCCTGCTGGGACAACATTCGAAAACAAATTGAGCAGCATGGGATAAGACAAAAGATGCGCTATACGAGGCTAAGCTCAAAATCAAGTTCGGATTAATGTCCATACTACCCAATACATCCAGTGTGTATATACTTAGCAAAAACTGAGCGATAACACTCGTTTAGGTGTGGTTGTCGGCTACGTTCGAAACACCAGTCCTAAAGAGACAAATCACAGTCCAGGAATCTATAAGTTAGATAACCGTTCCAACTCAGCCCCCTTCATGTTATCAAACAACAAAAAAGCATAAACTCTTTAAAAATTAGAAAAAAGAGCTTGCATGAAAACAGGTGCAAGCGATATACCTGTTTGACAGACGCCATCTGATACATGCCATAAACAGATTCCGGATAGAGTTCGCGGGCTTTGTTGAATGCCTTCCATGCTGCTGTGTAGCTGCCTCGACTCATGTAACCTTCGCCCAAACATTCCCAGCAAATGCTGCACAACAACCGCGAAAGAAATGACAGACTCGTAGCATTGCCAGCAACGATTCCCTATAGGCAAGCAGCTTATCTATAGTTTGCTCAGATTTGAATGTTAAAGCTTTTCGACTCTATCTAAAATCTTCAGTATGCAAATTCTGAATTATGGGAATCCGAAGATACAGGAGTAAAACGAAGGATTTGAAAAACATTTCACTGTGAGACTTGAAATTTGAGTCATTTTCCATCTCAAAGTGAAAATCTATCACGGTCAGAGGTGTAGTTAAGGCTGAAAAGCTACATCCGGTTGTGCCACACAACCAGTTCATTAGTTTCACAAAATCATCCAGTGACATCCCCAGTCAAACTTGTACAAAGTTTTTGATATTACAAAACAACGGACACACAAATCAAATTTTTGGAACGGTCAAAAGCCGGCGTGCATTGTTTGTCTAGAATTAGATCGATACCAATATGTTCCACAGTTGTGATAACTGAATATTCCTGCAAGTGCTGAATTTCTTTCCAAATAGAAAGATGTGACTGGTTTCAATCTATGTAAGTGAGGTTGCGCTGGAGGCTGAGACAGTTTGAGCGCAAAAAGTTGAGTAATAGGCACAGTTCGGTGATTGGCACGTAAAGACAAGCGGAAAAAAACAGCTTCAACATACTGATCCTCTGAATCGGCTCTCAGTGCGGCTTGGAAGCACTTAATGGCGCTATTACAATCTTTTGTCTTCAGGCGACAAAGCCCGAGCCGCAGCCAGGCCCATTTGCAGGTGCCGGGTCCGGCCTCCTCGGTTATGTTTTCAAACAGGGTAATAGCTGCATCGAATTCTCCTGAAATGCATAGTGTGTGCGTAAGCGGCCGGGCCTGGAACCCGTGGTTTTACTATTCCAACATAAACAACGACCAACTACATAGATAACATCTACAAACATGCATTGTGTTCAGAGCTGACACAAGCGACACCAAAAAGCAGGTAAAACCTATGGTTGGGGCCAAACTTTATTGACAATCCTGCTGGCTTCAACAGCTGACGTGGTGGAAAACGTTAACAGCGTTGCCAACAGCATTATGGCGTTTTTTATTTTTGGAATACACACATATTTCAACCTCGTAAACCATCCCTAGCATAGCTTTGCGGCAATGAGGTTCAGCATACCTTCAGCAATGAGTTGATCCGCCAGTGAAGATGCTGCGTCTTCATCGGTAGAATCCAACGAATATGCTTTTTGGTAGCATTTCTTGGCTCGAACTGCGTCTTTCGCAATATCACGATAGTACTGACCAAGGTAGCGAAACGTCTCGCCGTAGTAAACGTCCAATTTAGCGGCCTGTTTATCAATTTATTGAATTTTTGCAAATTTTTCAGCACAACCACTTACTGTACGCTTTATTACACGCCGACTTGGAAGCGGTTATTCAGTTTTTATCAAGCTCACAACTTTGAAATTCTTGTGAATGTTCGACTTGTGGTAATGGTTAAGCCAAATACCTTATGCGAACACGATATTTTGAAAAATTACCGAATGCCATCAATGTTATACTGTTTCATTTCTGGGTAATTAGACAATATTCACTCGGAAAACAGAAAGACACCAAGCCCGATTGCAGTCATCGTGCGTGCGAAGTTTTCCTCCAAGTACCATTTTCTGTCGTTACGCAATGCGCAGAAGCTGAGCATTGTGGCAGTGAGACGTCGACAGGCGTAACACAATCCACTACACGGTTATGCGCGACACAAACATTTGAAAATAAACTTTTTAAATATTTCAACACATTTCTGCCCTGTAAATAAAAAACGCTGACAACGAAAAACAAACCGGAGATGAAAGATGAAAACATTGCAGATTTTCCATTTTGTAATAGGGCAATGCAATCTTTTACCACCTTTGTTTTGAATGAAACCATTATTGAAAAACTTCAATTATACGAGAGAATGCATTGTACTCAAAGCAGTATTTTCGAAACGGAAATTGGTACCTGTACCTTCAAGAAACACGAAAAACATTTTGTTTTGTCTCGCCTCCACTCTTCACTGAAACTCCACATTAACTTTCCCAGAAGGAAAACAGCAATGAACTCATTCGGGTGCTGACCACAGACTGATTGCAATTCACTGATGGCTTCTTCTCTGTTTCCAACCTGAGTCACACACATGTTTCAACCTAAAATGACTGAGATTATTAAAGTAAAGTCATACTAACTACGACTAAAGCCGACACGATGCTGCTCTTTTTAATCCCAGGTCCCAGCACATGACAAATCTACCACAGTAGCCAGGTTGGAGTCTATAAGACCTGTAACACATTAAGACATCAAAACCTCCACATTCTGCACATTGCGTCAACGTGCTTTCGCACTCTTATTTCCCACGACTGTTCATGATCACAGATAGGTTCGTGATCGAAATCCGTTGTTATTTTTGCAGCAGACTGTTGGAGCGTACCATATATTTTACGTATGCTTTCCAGCTTTGTACACGGGGACAGTCGGGTTTCATAGAGTGAGCTTTCCCGAGCAGCGTGTTCGCTTCCGTCCAGTTTTGCACCTTGATTTCCACTTTTGCCAACCCGAGTACCACATCTTCTGAGACCGGTCGAAGCTTCAGCAACTGCAATTACAGAAAAATATAGAAATAAAGCGCAACACCCTTATCTGCATGAACGACCAAACCCATTACAGATGCAACAGAACTAAAAACTAGTTCTGCAACATGACACATGTGAAGCAGCATAGATAAGCTTCTAACCAGAAACAAAGGACTTTTTAACTGCAAATACTGGTATATCACGCCTGCTTGTATATTGTGAGACATAAAAGGCAGTGTTATTTCAGAAATACTATGCTCAACTGTGGAAAGAAGTGAGCTGGGTGGTACATTTCTCCCAGCAGTCAACCGCTTCGTTTCATTCTGCAACAACTTGTGTCTAAGACAGCTATGTCCAACCTATATGGCTTACTGAGCCAAATTTGGGTCACTATCTTGGCCAGGGTCGCACATTGAATGGCATATTAAAGACGGCCACACTTTCAACGGCTTACTTTGATCTTAGCAAACTAAATTTAGCTTAAGCTAATGTACTGAAAACGTTTGAATCCTAACTGCAATGGTAACAGACGTGATTTAAGTAGCACTTAGGACCACCCGCATCAAAAATGTCAAATTCAAGATTATCAAAATAAGGACAGGTTGTGTGTATGTAGGATACTTTTACTACAGCGAAAACCTAAACTGGCCGCACAAACCTTCGACTGGGCCGTATGCGGCTCGTAGGTTGGACGTAGCCGGTCTAAGACGTAAACGTTTGCACTGTACATTACAAATTTAAACTTATGGAGAAACCTAACAGTAAAGACTTTTCATTAAATGGCAATATCGCATCATCAATGCAGCATCCCATACAACTTAAGGATGTTACACTAATACATAAATCACAAGCTAAACTACACGTTGCCTCTAACCTATCTTCCAAACGCAGCGCCTTCAAGTAAAATTCTTACTTTTTCGAATGTTGTCTTCGCCATATTTAATGAGGCCTGAGAGCGATTGCCAGACATTGCTTCAGCAAGGCATACAGTGAGATCAAGTTTTAGATCATCGAGTGGGTGCAAGCGCGCTAACCACGAACTCAGATCGTGTTTGCATGCTTGGAGTGCGCACCTGCCACAAACATATCACCGGTTGCTGTACTGTCGAATACATTCAGCAAACGTGTTTAAGTCCGAAAGAAGATTATCTTACCTGTGCTCATGACATTCACGAAAAATATCTACATAAGACGTATAACAACGAGCTATTTTTGTGAATAAAAACACTTTATTGATTTGGTTAACGTTTCGGCAGCATCAAATCGCAAGCCTTCATCTATTTGTAGGCCAAATGTCCGCATCTACTTTCGTTTTCAAAAAATAAAAAAGTTGCCATCCACATCAGTGACACAACATCGCTTCTGGCTTCCAGTCCATGTACACTCTTACAAACAAAGCACACCCACACACAAGCATGAAAGTTGTGTCCGTTGATTTCACAGTCGGCTATCTCGAAAGCATAAAAAGCGGAACTACGCATTGGTATTTGCGTCGTCGTGTCGATAAGCAGTTGCTTATTTCGTAAAACAAACACAAATAACAGGTGAGTGAATGTGAGCAACCTGCTCATTTGTCAGTCTGCAGTTGAGTGGCAACTCGCCTTCTGATCTATTCCCCAAAATGTAATTTACTGATGGTCTTTCAATCTTTTTTGGATAGATTGCATTGCTGTCCGAAGCAGGCAATCATTTTTCAAAAATTTTTCGTTAATTTTTCCATGAACAAAGCTAACATATTGTAAGCTAGGGGTCTCAAACACACGGCCCGCGATGCTTTTCGGGAATTTCCAAATAAAGAACAATCAGGTTATTTAGTTCATTCACCGGTGTTTGAAAGCGTTCGGCCAGCGAGTGAACAACTTAAAACAAGTTCCTTTCACACGAATGTAGAGATGGGTAGAAATTATTTGCCGGTAACTCACGATACCTTTCGCAAGAAATAAGATGTAAAAACTGTTTCTACTAAGGATCAGGCACGGCCATTGTTTTGTCAGCGTCATAATGTGGTCCCCGGGTAGTTATAATGCGGCCCTCGGGTTGCTGTATAAGACCTCATTTGGCTCTCGCATAAATTTGAGTTTGAGACCTCTATTTTAAGCTAAGATTTCACGTTGAGGATTTGTAAGCAGAGCCATGAACGAAGGTAAAACTTTTGGTCTGGAAATACTGATGGTCCAACATGTTGGTAACACAGCAATACGTAATGTGCAATCGAACAAAAATGTTAAGTTCAGTATTCTTCTGAATTGTCCAGAGAAACACTTGACAGCTCCTTAGATTTGATACTGGTCGTTACAGCACAAACCGCCTGTGTTTAACCGTGTCTGCGAAATTCAAACTTTCAGCGATTTTTTTACTGTTTTCATAAACTGAAGCTCAATTGGGTCGTTTCTCTTCCAAATTTAAACAAGTTTCACTCAAAACTTAGCATTAGAAAACGTGACTTAATCAAGTGATTGGGGCAGTAATAAGAATTTCAAGGGGGCTGAATCGAAAATAAATTACACTAGTTCCACATCTGAAAAGCAATGTTTTTGAAATAGTATTCCTAATCAAGAGCTAAATCTTTGGATAACCGGCTAATAGATGTTCAAATTTAGGCTTAACCCGTTATGGGATGATTACTGATGTTACAGAATGCTCTCACACAACAAGCGGAATCAAAGTAAAATGCCACGTGAAAAAGTTAAAACCCAACTACTTGAAATACGTAATTTTATGCAGCAAGATGTAATTCATCGGTTTTTCTGAGAACTGCCTGGGCATTCACTATTTTTAATGATAATGGCCGTTTACAAAATACGTGTATGCGAAATGTAGTGAATTTTACGCCTTTGACTAACGTGCTTGGCAAGAGGCATCCTTACATCAACAGTCCTATTATTGTACCCATAAATCTCAAGCGAATATCTACCACAATATGAATAATGAAGAACTATTTTACAAACGCACCTTGCGGTTTTTTCAGCGTGCATGTAACTGTGCATGAGTAGCTGAGCTCTGCACAGCGTCAACCAAGCTGGTATAAAACCAGATGAAACGCTTAATCCTCTTTCGATAAACTCCGCACTCTCCTTGTAATTGCCGCTTGAGAAAAACTGGAACCCTGTAAGAATGTCCTTATAGGGGCCAGAATAAGAAGTCACAACTTCTTCACATCCATCCTTGACGAAATAATCTGCAATACAAATTTCTACTATTGCCCAACAAGCAAAAAACGTCAGGAAAAGACATATCAATCCACAAAACGTCAGTTTACTTTCTTGCAACATCATCTGGATGAAAAGTTCAGCTGCAAGAGCACTGCTACCAGGGGAAAAACACTCCATGCAAAATGAGCGCAAAGAATCCATGCAGCTTTTCACCAGAGCAGCATCAGCATGTGCATAGTGCAAAAGATCTCTCAAAACTTCTTCTTTTTCTGAATTGGTAATGGTCGGCTGACTGGAATACCATGTAGCACAATCAAAAACCTGTGCATACAAAAAGGTAATGTCCAGCATTGCACAACTACCTTGAAACAAGAATTTATATATTATATAGGTATTATCATCGATTGAACTTAAAAATCATTTCAGTTAAGTTTATTAGTTTCAGGACCTCTGCCTACAAAAACGTATTAGTGCTGCACCACAATATTTGTCAGTAGCAAAAAAGACTAACACATGTTTGAAAAGAAACGCCCCTTTTTATCAGCCTGTGACCCAGTAGTTGGTGTGTATGGTTTGGTGGTGGTACTGGTAGTAGGTCTGGAGTGCGACTCTAAGCCGTGTCTCACCAATACCTTGTAAACTGGTACTGCAGCTTTCTTGCCTGGCACATGGTGTAATGAAAGCTGCCTCATAGGTTTCTCAAGTTCGTTTGGACATGAAAGATGCGACCCTCTGTGAAGTGTGGTCGCCTTGGCCTACCCTGCCTTCGGAACATCTTCACACAGGGCAAAATTCTTGTAAGAGAGGCACGAGCAAACTTCGCATCACCCTAAAAAACTCTGCCACAGGAGTCATTTTATGTGTGGTCTTGTGCACCATAAGTACATACTTATGCGTTTGTGTAACAGTATCTTGACAGGATGGACCATAGATAGTAATGCTTTTTCAGGTATGATATCACTGGGTTCTGCAAGTGACTTTCCATAATGAAATGAAGTGCTGCATACACAAAAAGCTTCGTAAATCCAAGCCGCCCTTCCAAGGACCACTACGTCTTTTGAAACATTTTGCGTATAATTTTTTGACACTATTTATTTACACTTTACAAGTGTCAAGTGCAGCTTAAACAAATCAAATTACAAATATTTAGTGCTTTGTAACTTTGACCTATTAAAAACTCTATCTTGGTTTTTGCAAAATGGTATGTCTTTTACCTATACCTAACCACAAACAGTTTCAAATATAAATTTGTGCTAGTGCATAGTAACTGTTATTGCAAACAATGTGTTGATGGATAATTAATCTTTGTGTTCAAAGCATAGGACTAAAACAATCAGATGAACGTTTTTTGGTGAAACATAGGTATATATAAGGTATATACAGAACATAAGGTGAAACATGATAAAAATAAAAAATATACTAGAATGACTACAGCATAGACCACAGCGTAGTCATTCAAGCTTGTGTCAAGCTCTTATTGCTAATGCACACAGTTTATGAAACCCTTTGTAAGGACAAGACACACATATCAATAGAAACAAAGTGAAAGTGCACTTGGGGGAATGTCAAGTGCATTTCTGATGAAACCGCTAAAGAAAAATCCATAAGACCACAAAGCACCAACAAGCACCCAAGGTGATAAAACCAACCAAACTCTTGCAACTTTACCAGCAATGAATCGATTGGTGATCAGTACTACAACATAAGCTGCGTGAGAAAAGCATTGAGTGGCAAAATTATGAGTTGGTTTCAGGTAAATTGAACAAATCGACCATTCGATTCACAGTAAGTGTGACAAAACTTCCAAAGCATGTAATATTCAACCATCAAAAGCACGTACACATTGCTCATTCCATTAACATAAACAGAACTAATAACTATACCAGTTCAGAATACTCGATGAGATTTTGAGTCACTGCACTCAATCTCATCTTTCTCAGACATCCAACAACTGCTTGTTGAAGTTCATCATTGTTATGCAATGCTTTCGATAAATGGTTGAGTTGCTGACTTAATGTTCCAAAAGCTTGTTTAAAATCATGATTGGTGCAGAAAGCAGTAGCAAGGCCAGTAACTAGCTCCATCAACTTCTTTGCATCTTCTCTGAAAAAAATGTGAAATTACATGAACATCACTATAAAAACATTCTATAGACATAACTCTAACCAGTTTTAACCATCATAGAACTTATCAGATCCTGTATTCAGGAAATTATCATTTAATTGCATATAATCCAGACACTATTGCAACTACCTGTTGCTCAAATCGATCAGTTTTTGATATGCTGAAATAAGAACAGCATTGTCTTCCATTGACAAACCAACAGAATGGTGTTTTGTGAACAAGTTCACAAGTCCTTGGTATGCAAGTGGCTGATCAGGAGTTGAATGCATTGCTTTCATGTAGCACATCTTAGCATCAGCAAAATGTTGTAGTTCTGCATGGCACAAGCCGCAAAATACCAGACCATTGTAGTTTTCTTCATCTTTTGAAAGTATCTCCTGTAACAAATTAAGCAAACCAAAATTGGAGTAGCAAAATCAAATTAACCCGTGATACAAGTTTAAAACAACCAGCACTTCCTACAAATAATTTAAGAGCACCTTATAAATTTGCTACAATATGAAAAGTTCCTCAGAAATTCATTCAGTTGGTAAAACTCTACTTCTTTCAAACACCAGTCTAAGTGCAGAAGTAGAAGTATGACAATATTGAGGGTTATTTTTTCACATGCACCACTGGTAACTACCATTTACCATCCCAGGTTTTTATCAATTCTATGACATGAAGTTCGGTCATTCTTTCATGAATTGACCTACATCAAGATTGCCTAAAATACATGTAAAGACAGCAGGTCAAAATGCACAATCTCCCTTTCTTGCGAGATTGTATGAATTGCATCATGCCGAAACAGGGTTTTTTGATCACAGACCAAATTGTTTTTCTTCAAAATGACTAAAAAATTAAGCCAACTTGGTCAAAATGTCCAAAAAGGTAGGCTAGTGAAAACTGTTATAGCAAGCTTCAATGCTATAACGGCACAAATGACCAAATTGTCTCAGCGAAAAATATCCTAGTGCAAAACTTTCTTTTGAAATGTAAGTAGTCATTGAGAAAAATAAGATGCGCTTTCTATTACCTACTTATCGATTTTAAAGATGCTAACTATGTCATACTTATATCTTAACTGATGCCACTTCTGGCTAAGTCTTTATACCTAGAAAGCAGTATTATGTGACCCATTGTTTTCAGCAATGTGCATGGTTAACTTACCACATCACCAAAAAATTTTTTATATGGCTTGAAAAAGCAGTTGTGTGATGTGCACGTAGTCTATTATGTGATGGTAACTGCTCTAAACTTTCGGAGGAATTGCAATTTGCACAACAGCCATACTGTGTACAAAATATAAGCAGATAGTCCAACATGTCTTTCACAGAAAATCCGTCTCTTTTCACTTTTCCATACGCAGATATAGTTGAAATCGAAGCCTGCAGGTGGATTGAAAACAAGGCAATGATTCCACACAATCTTTGTTTGCCTTGTGACAGCATATGTAAATCGCTCTTCTGAATTGATAAGCCATCAGTTTAGGCTTCGTGGGTCTTTGTGACCTACATATTGTAGTGTTTGTCATCAACGCGCACACCGACTAATAAATGCTTGTGCTCACTCATCACAATTAGCTTGCATGTGTCTTGCAGGATTAGTTAGTGACAATGGCCTTGTCCTGTGCATGGACAGTAACAAAAAACGTTTGCATTTTAAACATATGCTAAACTCTTAATATGACACGGTGTTGGAAGTGGGATTAAAATTCATGCATTATTCAGAGACCAGAACATGACACAGGTCACTGCTACCCATTAACATAGTACAGGGGTGGGCAATTAACTTGGCTTGGGGGTCAGTTTGAGAAGGCCGTATGTAGTGGAGGGCCGTACTGTTGCGGCCAGCGGCCCAACTATATGGACAAGTACGTATGCTCTGGAATCAACACATTGCAATAGACTGCTCATTGAGCCATCCTGCTGGGCACAAACCATTCACATGTTCACACTGCGTTTGTATGTATCACGTGACTTAACAGTCATGCCTTGTGCTGGATGCATTTTTCTGCTTGCATTTCTGCGTGTGTATTTACGACCTCGCGGAGTTTTGCATGGACCTTTCCAAGTAGTGTCACGAGCGAGTTATTGTCTGACTGGCCAATCAACCGTTTTCTGCGATATGTTTGTCTCTTCGTCGTGGTAAAGACAAGTCACTGTTTGTGCTAATGGTCAGTAAACGTGGCCGTTAAGCATTATTACATCCGACTCAAGAGTCGTTGGCAATAAATTGTGCAGAGTCACTTCTCAAATCCCTTGCTTGCTTCGTGTCTCATGCTGCCACAAGCCTGAGTAATGCTTTCGCCATTGCATAGGACAGAGTGAATCAGATTCACCGATTGAGCTTAAATGTTTACAGAGTGAGACACGTCAACAAAATGGTGCTGTGACCAGGATGTGGAAGTCTTGCTGCGTGAAGCCTTCACAAAAAGAACGTGCGATCGGTGCGGTTCATTGTAAAAAGGAGGGGATGTTGTTGCAACCTTTCCGTTGGCGTTGCATCAAATGTGTGATTCACCATAAACAGGATGTGCACGAAGAACAACAATATATATACATGGCGCGAACAAGCAATAATAGAGTGATCATGACATGTTAACTCTATTGTTGCTTGCTGCCACAGTGCAAAGCTTTGCGCACTTGTCGCTCGGGATTTCTGATCGCAACAGTACCATCTAATAGAGGGGGTGGGCAGCTAATTTGGCTAGCGAGCCACTTTCAGAGGGTTGCATTTAGTAGGGAGCCGTTCTTTTTTATGGAAATAGAAGCAAGTCTCGGTTAAGCTAACCTTAGCACTAATATTTACTGTGATAAGTTAAAGGAAATTTCAGATTTTGAAGATTTTTCCTGAATCCTTCCGCGGGCCACTGAAAACGCTGTGGCAGGCCACATTTGGCCTGTGGGCTGCTATTTTCCCAACCCTGCCATTATATCAAAACAGTATGACAAATCCTAAACTTCCAACACTCACAATGGTAGCATGTGACCAGTACTTCTATATAAATCATTTATTATAAACAATTCTATTTGAATAAGGACTGAGGATGCGTAATTTTACGTGAAATCGATTTCCTATTAAAAATTTGCTGATAGATTCCTTGCTTACACCCATCGTGTAAAGTACATACTTGAATAGAGATATGTGCAAGTTTGAATCATCGCAAAAATACGAAAGCAGATGGCAGTCGACTGATTCCTCGAAAGCATACAGAAACACTAGTGCTTTTAAGTATTATTATAAACAAATGACAAAAGTAATGATTTCACACTTTAAATGAAATCCATGTGAGAAGTTTAAAAACCACATGGATGTTTTCATGATTAGAAAATTTCAACTTAGTGATTTATACAGATCCGATCCTTGACAAAAAGTAAAAATTCACCTTACAGAACTTCAAAGCAGCTTCAAAATCTTTATTGTGGATAGCTTGCTTGGCAGACTTTAAAGAACTTTTTACAGCTTTGGAAGACATACTGTATTAATCACATCACATGTCTGCTTATTCACTAAGCAAATCTAAAAAAATTAAGACATTTAATAATTAGTATTCTGTTACAGTGAATCAGAAAGCTGGACCAGCAAGTGTGCAAAGCTTCACACTGTGGCAGCAAGCAACAATAGCAGTGCTGCCACAGGCTTCTCTGCAAAAATCACTAGATTCACAAAAAAATTCACTGGATCTGAAAAAAAATTTTGATTTTAAATTTTTGCATTGAAGTTTGCGTTGCCAGTAAAAGGTGGAGCTGCATAAATAGCGAAGCTTGGTTGCGGAGGTTTAATGATTTAATTTAATTTATTTGTTTATAGCAGACACGAAGTCCATAGTATGAACACACACACTCTGCAGAACGCAGGTTGATAAAACAGACACAGAACATAGTACAAGACATTGAAGCCGACGAAATCACAGGGCTACAGACACTTTTTGCAACTGCATTGAAGACAGAACCACAGGGTTACAGACACATTCTTAACACTATATTGTTAGCTAAAACGTAACACTTGTTACAGCACTACTGCGGAGTAGGGCGCTAATTCCTAAACTTGGTCTAGTCTAGGTAAAGTGCGACAGCGTTGTGGCTAGAGACACGCCATCGATCAAACGGACACTGCGAAGTTCGATCACTCAATCACAGAGTAAAATGCGATTATAGTGTTCAAAGAATAGTGACGAGTACAAACAATCTGACTGCATCAAAGCACGTAACCAT
>Ga0210059_1000180_pt1 | contig 66319 bp, 36 predicted proteins | sample Ectturendosymbi2_FD_188042 | JGI IMG/M metagenome (GOLD analysis project Ga0210059, IMG submission 188042) | Ecteinascidia turbinata endosymbiont from Florida, USA - Sample 2 (SPAdes) (version 2) | ecosystem: Host-associated > Tunicates > Ascidians > Unclassified | place: Key West, Florida... | reverse complement strand
CTAAATACGTGCTTTCAATCGGACGCAAGCCCCACCTTTGAGATTTGAGCTCACACGGCCTTCCATTCCGCGCACACTAAGCAAGCTCTTAGAGGGAACGTTGGTTGTGAGTGCAGTAAACTTTATGAGAGGCCAAGCCTTGAATCACGGTCTGTTCAGAGTTTTTGGTGGCGAAGTTTAAGCTCAACAAAATGTTCTTCTTTACTACACCAAAGTTCCGTTGCTATCCCGTCCTTATTCGTGTTCGTGAGCTCCGCAAAGAAATCGAGCAGTTTCTGAGACACGGACGTAGTGGCATAGCAGAGCACCTCGAAAATGAGTTCATTATGTCTCTGGCATAGGCTACCTTGCAGATATATTCAGCCACTTCAACGACTTAACACCTCCATTCAGAGAACGGCGATGAACATGATCAAAGCTAGGGACAAGATCACTGCCTTCTCTAATAAACTTTCAAGCTATATTTGTCTCATTTGATCAGGCAACTATGCTAATTTTCTACAACTTGATGTAGTTTCCAATGGAAAAATATCCTTACCCATTGTCATTAAAATATAAAAGCATTTGCAGGTGTTAATCGGCAGTCCTGCCACTGACACTTTCAGCCAGGATTTCTGTTACACACGGTTGGATGCAAGACCCATTTATTTTTAACCTAAAATCTACGGATGACAATGGTGGAATGAAGGAAGATCCAGTTGAAATGAAAGCCAGTAGAAAAATTAAAATGAATTTCCATTTAATGCAGTTAGATACTTTCTGGTGCACGCAACTCAACGCTTCCCCGCAGTTAGCAAAGGCAGCTTTGAAAGTGCTTGTGCCATTTGCAACAAACTACTTATGTTAAAGTGGTTTCTCTACTCTCTTACACCTCAAAAGTAAGGCCAAGAGTCTTTCAGAGCCGGATGAAGACGTGCGAGTTGTTCGCTCAAACAAAGAGCCTCACTGCAGCATGATCATATAAAAAACAACAAAAGAACCATTAACTATGTTTGATTGTTGGTGTACTTTAGACGTTTACATGCAATTCGTCGAAAATATTTAAATAAGAAAAACAACTGGCAAATAAATTGGTGTTTATAGGAATGGTTTTTCTCGTGTCACCCTGAAAACTTGCGGCCAAGGTCTGTAAATCGGGCAACGAAACAGCTATCTGAAGTCAACACAAAAAAGGTTTTAAGAACGCAGATTTGTGGTCCTGGGCAAGACTCGCGCGATCGGCTCAAAGTTGCTACTCTTCACTTAAACTTAAAGAACAGAAGAAAACAAATGTTTGCAACTTGATTTTAGAAATCGGAGGCATGCTGAGAGCGTTTCCCACTACACCGCAGCAAAGGAAGATGGAGTCAAGGAAAGTTGAACAGTGGCTGCTTCTTGTCGCGTCACATCCGTCAGAAGGTCTGATAATCCACTTCACCATCGCAACGTTGAAACGTGGAAGCGGTGGTGGGTGTCGTAGAGGATTTATCACAATTAAGGGTAAGTTCACCTTTTAAGTTGCAGGCTAAGCGAGAGATCAACATTAACAAGTTTTATCTAACGGAAGTTCGTCAACTTTGCCGGGATGCTTTTGCAAGAAATGAAGTTTTTAGGTCTTTGCATTGTGGCGGGCGTTTCCGCTCTCTATCAAAAGTCCCATCATGAAAGCACTGTTAACAGGGCGTAACGAGGGGAGCACAATTACCCGGGCGCCGAATCACTGGGGGGCGCCGAAAAGTCCCAAAAATGTAACAAGTGCTTTCTTCAATACAGTACATTTGCTTCCGAAAAAACTCAGGTTAGAATATGGGGGCGGCAAATTTGCTTCTTGCCCTGGGCACGATCTAACCTCGTTACGCCTCTAACTGTTAGTGGGAAGTGACAAGGGTATATCTGTCAACTAGCACTTTACCTAATGGTCAATTTAAGTAAAAGACTACTTCTGTAGACAGACGCTTCCTACTTCCGGCTTTGCCTTTATTTTTTCAATCAAGTAATACAAGGTGTTTTAATCAGGGGTGGTGGCTCGTGTGGAAATGGCCAGGGGAATTTAGATATTTCTATCTCTGGGTGAACATGTGATATGTTTGCACTCATGCGCTTACGAACTGGTCGTTCTGCTTCCTTGTTGTCAGTAATGTTAATCCCAGAATAAGTAGATGACGTTGGAGTGATAAATGGTCCCAGTAGTATCTATCAACCTCATGGTTTTTCTCGCACGAATTACTGTTTTGCTTTTCATGTATTGATATTTGAGATTTTAGTTTTTCTGGGGCCTTTCGTTGCAGTGCAGTTGCAATAGAGATAAAAACATCAGCAATATTTTGAAAAATATCTGTGGAACAGTAAAAATGTGGAAAAAATCATATCAGTGGTAGGTTCTCGTAAACTATAAATAAGTGGATGCATTTCGTATTCTACTAGTCGGTTGCACCGATGAGTTAACAAACTACAACAGTTTGTTTCTTGTTATGGCGTCGAGTTTACCAAAACCGTTGTTGGGTACCTTCTAATTAGGCAGATATAAGACAATTTGAAAACATCTCTATCTCTTGCTAATCCACGAATATTTTCCCTACATAGAAAAGCAGGCATGAAGCCACCAAATTACAGATTTATATTTCTTAGGCTGCATAGCCAACACAGCCATCGACACGCACGAGTTTTTAGAGTTTTAGCGTTTTGACATCGCTATGGCGCTTTTAATCCTTGCTTGCATAACACGTGTTTTTTTCGTTTGTAGAACTTTAGATACCTTCTAAGCCAGCCATTTGGCAAATGCTACAATAAAGTCGATTGCTCCGCCAGTCATCATCTCCAGAGTTGTGCAATATAGGTGTTGAGGATTGCAAGAGTGGTGCTAATAAACGTCTTATCACCTAAACAGAACTTGCCACATTTGCACGAACAGTGCTTGTTGCTGAAGAAGCATTTTCGTTTCCAACTGGTGGTGACTAAGCAAATGTGGCAAGTTAACTGTACATGCCCTTAACAAAAATTGTGCTGAAAGTGCATGAATGTATGAAAGTAATATAACCTCCCTCATACAAAACTAATTTAAAAAATAGGCTAAGTTTTGAAAAAGTTAGTTCTACACAAGAAAGCTGTAAAACAGTGCGGATTATAAACGACTTTAAAGTATGTTGCCTCTATTACTGAAATGTCTGAGCTCACAGTGCAACAAATACGCTTCGTTGAATGTTATTGTTCCGCTAATGAAGGTTTCTGGTGGAGACCTTCTCCAAACTAATAGTTGCTACAGTGTTTCCCAGACGAAACGTCGTTGAATAAATAAAACCTCCCGAATTTCAACAAAATTCAATATTACACAAACGTATGTTGTAGAGACTCTCCACAAAAATAAAAAAATGAAGACAGATTGTTTCATGATATTGTAAGATGTCACATTTGGGAGTACTTAACTTTTTGCTCTGCTTAAAAGTGTGCACTTCTGTGTAAGAAACCAAGCATAAATGACACAAAAATTTGGTGGTTCTCCGCACTGTTTGGTCTACCTGCAAAAAACAATAAATTTGATAATATGTCATACTATGTCATTAAAACCACGAACTGACAACAATGCGTGTTTTGTAAAAAACACAAAAATAATGTTTATTACAATTTTCACTCAGTAAAGTCAAAAATTTCGGCTGTCCTGTTAACTGCAACTGATTACCTAGGAAAGATTCTCGTAGGACAAACGATAAGACTATTCCTGCGTTTATTTTTAATACATATATCTCCAGTTGGGCATCCATTCGAAATCCAAACTTTCATGAAGAGATACACGTTTGGCTTCCAAGGTTAATCATCTCGGAATAACTTATTTGTTGTTCAAATACTTGTATCAAAAAGAGGAGTTTTGATATTTCGTGAGGGGAGAAGTAAATAATGGCTGTTCACTAAACTACGTTGAGATTGGAAGCTTGCCGCCAGTGGCGTAATTGACGGGGGTGGACCCTCTACAGTGGCCGGTGGGTATCTTTCAGCTAAGTTTTCCCCCATGGCTCAAACCTCTAGTTACGCCACTGCTTGCCGCCAAGGTATAAAGTCTGTAGTCAACTCATAGTGAGACAGAAGTAAAGATTTTGTATGTTCTTAACCCTCAGAACAGTAGCGGATACAGGCTGGTTTGGTGGGGGGGATGCGATGTCGATTTGCAATCCAATCCTTCACAGGACCATATTGCGCAAATCAATCACTTTCGCATACGTACATTTACGAGGAAACAAGTCTAAGCTTGGTTTAAAAGAAGCTTGAGCGATAAAACTGGTCAAACTTTAACACTGCACCGCTACGGAACCAACAAGCAATGTGGCATATAACAACGATCTGACGTAGTCACTGGCGTCGGCGCAGGTACATCGAGGACTCGAGATAGACAGTTCACGTGACGACATAATACTTATTCTCATTGTAGGTTACGTTTGTTACATCACAATTACCGGTGGCAGAAGCCAGCATAGTGCAGTAGCGTTGGGTAGGTTGTATGTTGCAGCAAGTGAGCGCATAGTCACTTGGATGCGGTTTAGATCGGTGCTCTTCAAATGGGGAACCTTATAGTTTTTAATTGTCGTTTGGAATAGTGTGCAACATCCATAGTAATTTGTGCATAACATTTGTTATTGCAGCTAATTTTGATGAAATAATAACAAGAAGCGGTTGATTCTGTTTGTTTTGAGAACGGAAAGAAACAAACAATTCGTAATGAGTGAAAGCACGAAAAAATGAAAGCGAGAAAGCACGATCATTCATGGGCGTCCGCAGAAATTTTTCCAGGGGGGAACGTCGACATTTTGTTGATCATTTTCAAATTGCTGACGATCAGTGCTCCCTCTAAGACAATTTTACACTGAACAAATATTTGTTTTGGTGAGCATGATTATTTTAGGGCTGAGTAAGTGGCGTTTTCAATGAATTACAAAGTTTGTGAATTACATATTTACAATCTTATCAAAGTACGAACAAAATACACATTTCATTCAAATAGCTCCTTGTTTTCGGTGAAGTTTCCATTGCTTTGGAATGTTGCAAGTGCGCGAGAATGAGATTTCACTGCGCAACAGTTGGTGGTCCTGAGCATTTGCGCACCTTAGAGGGAACATTGCTGACGATGCAATGCAAATGGACGTTCACAAATCGCTTTATCCTTTCTACACTACAAAGAAAATGCCCCATGTTACGGTAATAATCACAAAAAACGCTTCGTTGGCAGCAGTAGCCAGGTATATTAGTATTACGACAATTTACACAGTGGGCAATATTTTCAACGCAAGGCATTTCTTTTCAAGTAGGCAATGCAATGATCTGTAAAGAAAGAAGCATTGGTTTTTGCCATGGTTTTCGTTGACCATGGCATGGTTTGCCAACCATGGCAAAAACCTGCCATTTGGATTGACATGGTTTTCAACGAAACCACAAACCATGACTTTAGTTTACTTAGCAAGCAGGGACGCACCCAGCTGATATATTTAACTGAACTAACAACTGAACATGTTTTTGAAAATTTCGGGGGGGAATTGCCCGGTTGCTCTCCACCTGATTGCGGGACCAGCTAGCACGACTTGTCAGTATCACTTAGAACAGTGGTTCTCAAACTTTCATGAGCCGTGGCGCCCTTCAAAAGACTCTCAACACTTGTGGTCCCTTGCTCATCAATAAAAATACCTAGCTTTGACCTATGCTCGTGGCCTCTGCTCGGCCTTTGCACGTGGCCCTCAGAGAACAGCTCCGTGGCCCCCAAGGGGGACGAGGGCCCGTTTGAGAAACCCTGACTTAGAAACAAGAGCTGCAAACGTTTGAGATCTCGTCCACAGCGATCAATAAAACCTTGCTACACAAACCGGACAATTAATTAGACTTGTATGTGGACACGACTACGCTCAAACGTACTACAATTAGAACATCACGCAGGTTTTGCAAATTTGACCAGATGAATTATGAAAACTCGCCACAGCAAATATAGCTTTGCACTCAGTATTCACTCAGATGTCAGAACCAAACCTTGACGATTAAGACGTATTCCCAAAAGGCTGCATAGATGTATTCTAACAAGCCACTTAATTTTATATTGCATGAAAAGAAACCTGCATAAGTGTAGTTTGACACTTAGGCACATTGGTCACACTCGCACTAATAATGGATTTTTTAAACTTGTTGAAGCATTGCTATAGACTCACTCGTGCTTCTTTTCACAAAGTATAAATGTACGTGGCCTACCGCTATCAGCATGTCACTGTCTCGCTGCATTACCTGCCAAGAATATGTCTGTGTTCAACTGTCTCATGCAACAAAACGCCTGCCACCGTAATATAAAGTGAAGCTTCGCAGATTTGTTGCCATGTTATTGTTACGCAATAAAGACCAACAGTAAAACAACCTGCTCGCGACTTTTGCAACCCCCCTCTGCAGGCAAAGGAGGGGAAATGGGTGAACTGCAAGCTCATCACGGCATGACACTATAACTGTGAACCTGACTCTTGTGCAATGCCAGTTTCATACCGGCAAAAAAACTGTCATTGCAAGAATCAAATCGATTAATCGGAATTAAGATACCGACTTCAGGTGTTTCCAGAAATATTTGGTTCTTAATCCCAATTTCCAGGCGGGGGGCAAATGCCCGTTTTGCCTCCCCTACCCTGCGGACGCCCATGCAATCATTGACTATTTTATATCAGGTTCCATAAACAGGGCCAGCTCATCTAATGAAACGAAAAAGCGTTTTTGACAAATTGTTAGCATAAGTTAAATTTTAGCATCTTTAGGGAATAATCTGCAGTACAAAAGTATTTTGGCGATGATTTTCAATGAAATCAAGTGTCATGTCAACACCTCTTTAGGTCTGGTGGGGGGGATGCATCCCCTGCATCCCCTCCCTGTGTCCGCGCCTGCCTCAGAAGGTTGTGAATAGTACTTGTTTCTGCAAGCTTCCATCTCAATGTATTCGTTGGGATGTCAACTCTAAGCTATGCCTAACTTATTTTTCTGTTGAAAGCATATATAGTTTAAACATTTATTAATTGCCCAAATTCGAGAAAAGCAATATGGAAGTCTTAATATTGCACCGCCTTAATTCTAATTGGATACTTAGTGTAAGTTATTCTGGCGAATTGTAATGGATTACCTCATCCTAGATAACTAGACTTTTTGCTTACATGCATAAAATTTAATTTCATAAAGTGTTTGAAGTGCATCATTTTTCCTTAAGATCTTTGAAGAGTGTGCTGCTCATGCCCGAGTAAATCCTCTGTGTACTTACCTAATTAACTAGAGGTGTTACACAAAACGTATTTTCGCTACCCGCACAGCACCCGTATGTTTTTAAATGCAGGCCGCATTGTAATTGCAACGCTCGTACAGAGCGTTTTGACGACACTGCACGTAAGTTTTTCATATTCCTACAGGCACACTATGAGCAAAATATTGTAGCTATTATTCACGAACATGTACCTGTAAAAGGATATCTGCATAGATGAACGTGCAATTGCTACACGACGCATCATGCAAATACATGGGAAAAAGCAATGGAAGTCAACAGCCACGCGACGAATGTGTATTCACCAAGTTCTGCGCAAGACCGCTGACATACTTACACAGTTGTCTGAACAGCGCCAGCTTAGCGACTCTCATTCAACAGAAAAGGCTTGGCATGGGTGGCGCTTGTCGCAACAGTGCCTGTCAGCAAACCATGACGTAGATAATTAAGCAGGCCCCCACGCTAGTGAAGATGACTTAATCGTGGATGTATGATACGTCATGGAAGTGCCGGTGATTTCTTGCTATCCACGTGCCGTCCGACTCGTGATTTGCTTTCTACACGCAAGCTCCCGCATCACGGCATCTCGTGCAGCACCTAATGCAAAAAGGATTAGTTGTAACGTACCAACCTCTTTGCTGAAGTAAAACTTTTTACAGACAATATAGGTTTACCCAAGCTTGTCCGTGTGAGACTTTTATCCTATCCCGTGGCAGCTTGTGAATATCCCATCCACTGGGATTCTCACGAACCTAGTATTGGGAAGTACAGTACCGTACGTTATAACTAGGGCAACCAAAAGTCAATAAAGTCAAAATTTTTCTGCCGTTTCTAGAGTTTATGAAACGTCCACAAACCAACTTTCACGCTAATACCATGAGGGAATCCCAAGTCATTAGGTCAAAAAAAGTCAAAATTTGACATTAGGTCAAAATTTATTGTTAGGTCAAACTTTTTTGCAGCACAGTTTTTCTCTTAAATATCGGTGTCTTATTGAAAATACAACAACAGATATTGATATGCTTTTGCAAGTTTATTTGCAATTCTATAATAATAGTGGGTTTATTGCCATTTCTGACATAATAATGTTGTTTTGCGCACTACTGGACGATTGAATACTATGTAGGATAACCATGGTAGGCGAGAAATGTGGTCTTACGGTACTTGTTTTGGTAAATTCTCAATCCATTATGCATATAGTATTTCAGTTTCATGATGTTCTCAGGTTTGACTCTACTGTAGTTGTAAATGTACTTATCAACATTGTATCATCCCTGAAGTTAATCAACCAAACATTTTTTAAAAAGAGCTCAGCAATCTGATTTCTGGCAGTCTTACCTCCCTACATCATGACACTGAGCCTCTACGTCTAATACCTGCTGTGCCGTGAGCGTATAATAATGTTATTAAACTTCAGAATGATCTTGATGTATGACCTTAGACTCACTTAGGATGGGACATGGGACAAATTTCAAGTCCACAGTTCCACAGGGACAATCCAGAGTTTCCCTTTATTTTCGTTAAAGGTTCTCCTCAAAGTGACAAATGAATGAAGCATTAATCAATGAATTACCATACTGTAACATCAATTTCTAAATCGTAGCTACTTTTTACTGAAACACTGTAAACTGACAATTTAGTGCAGACATCAGCACAATAGCGCAACCTTCAAAACACAGCTCAAAATTCTGTCCGGCGTTTTTCCCCTAAATTTGAAAGTTTAATCCAAAACCCTCAGGCATCTACGCGGCGGTGTCCAACCTGGAAAGTTGGGCAGGCGCGGATTTACCATTAGGCTAAAAAGGCGTAAGCCTAGGGATCCCGATTTCGGTGGTCCCAAAATTTGGGAGTAAGGACAATTTCCAGCATTTCTGTAAGCAATTATATTTGTAGTTTTGTTTTGGTTCAACGCACGTTTTTCTACTATGCCGCTAACAAAAGATCTCTAGAACAGGCCTGCACAACTCAGAAAGTTCCAAAGGCCAAATTATCAACATAAATTTGCCGCGGGCGGCACATGTCTATTTCATCTCGATGTGGAGATTTCGTTGTAGTATGGAAGAAATTCTGGAACGACAATTACTTATTCGAGGTCGAGCTTTTGCAACATATTCTACAATTGAGAAAGCTTTCACGGGACTATGTTCTGCAGGCCTGCTATAGAAGAATGAGCGCGAAGAATTGAAGTGAATGACGATGAGCATTCTCTTTTCATGGCGCTGAGAATTGGTTATTTTTACGTGTAATGTGTGGAACAAAACACCTGAATCCATTTTTGAGATTACACGAGGCCAGTGAGGTACTCAATAAATATGTAATGGGAGTGTGGTCAGATAACTTTACCGATGCTAGTTTCATTGTGACTGTTTTTGTTCCTGATATCGAGGGAATTCAGAATATAGTAAGATGTTTATGAATTGGAACAACTTGTTCAGTAAATGTAACGGGCACGTATACTGATGCCATTCTATGCTAATTTGTATGATATCAGTTGTTTCAAACGTTCCAGAAGGGCCCCCAATTAAAAATAGCCTAGGGCCTCAAAAATGAAAATTAGCCTCTGAACCTGGGACAGATTCTTTCTTCGTGGCACATAACATTATCGTGAAAGAGATACTGCCACAAATAAAAAAGTAAACAATTAGTGATGAAAGAAATATTTCAAATAAAGTTTTTAAAGTTTTGCTGCACTTCAAAGACTGTTTTATTTTGTTGCTTGTCAACGCACTATGTTTTTAATGATCTGATTGGTTTTCAGATGCAAGCGAGAATAGACCTGTTATATGCCACTACATTGTTCTTACTTAAAGTGATAACCCAACAAACAATTCATAACATACGTAACGCAACAGAAGTTAAAAGGAAATCGCACTGAGAGAACATTATAAAAAGCGATATAGAACTTGTTTTAGATCAAACTACTCTGTTTGAAAGATTTTCAGCTAAGTATTTAGTACAGTTTTATATTTGTTTCAAAGTTTGAAAAATTTAGCAGTGTATTTGAATTTGCCAAAACATGAAGATCACCAGAAAGTTGTGAGTTTCAAATTGTGCAGGTAACTGTAGATAGGAAAGACAGTTTGACGAATCATTTGCAATGGTGTGAACTTGCTTACACGTTGGGTGTGAACTGCAACAATTGGTTCATATGACCTCACTTTTCAAAATAAAATTGAAATGATTTTACAAAACACTTCAGCCTTTGCGCAGAAAACCAAAACCTGAGCAATGCCGACTTTTGTCATCCTATAATTCAACGGCAGTTTTAATACGCTAAAGCAATTGAACAAAACTTTGAGAAAAGTCATATCCTTAAGCCAAATCAAAACAACCTTCGTTTGTTCATTAATTGCATTTCATATGCACAGAAGCTGCTGTGTAACGTTTCGTGTTTTTGTCGTTCCGCAAGCTTGGAACCAAACACTGTTTCATATTTATGTCAAGGCTACACGTTTTGTTATTTTTAGTTTTTGACAGGTGGTTGGAAGAAGCATGACAAAGCCTTAAAAGATGCACCGTCAGGGAAGTAACTTACCTACTCATACAAACTTTTTTCAGATCGAACAAATCATTCTTTGCTACCCAACGGAGAGCAGTCAATATGCAACCGAAGATCTACAACACTGAAGAAGCAATACAAAATCGTAACAGGAACAAACGAAGCAAACATTTCCTTCAAAAACGCTCAGTTTACTGTTTCTTACCAGTCGGCACCTCAAAGCAAAATCATGCTTATAAAAAGGACAGGTGAGCTTTTGCTTTGGTAACTATTTGAAATAGTAAATTGAGCTGCACCCGCCAAAAGTTATACATATAAAATTGTAAATTTTCAGGTAAATCATCATTACCATAGTAAATTGTTCATTTAGCAAATGGCAAGCTACTCTCTATGTATAGAAAGGAAGGTCGAAAAAATGTGTTACTAGCATATTTTCATTCTGTGTCAGCTCTTTCCGATGCAGATCCATTGCTTTAGTACTAACGTCAGACAACTCTTCCAAAGTTAATCTATTTTTCACGCTTTTCAAAAAAAGAACTTTCACATGGTCATGATTCCATTTCAAGATAAAGATGATCAAACTCCTCTCTGCGTTATTGTCAATGTAAAATACGGAATGATGGAGAAAGATTTTTTGACCTTTCAGTCAAAAAACCACATGTCTATGGCAGAGCTGTCATCACAATGTATGTGAAAGGTTTTTTGGAACTTTTTTGCTTGCGTTAACAGACATAAGTTACATTGGGAAAGGAAATAAAAATTTACCACATGACAAATTCCTGGCATTTTCTGTCCATGCGACGACGTTGCACTGAAAAATGATTGTCAGTTGTTTGGTAGCCCACAATCAATTCTAAAACCACGATTTGTGCAGTAGATCAACGTTTTGTGTTAAATTTTGGTATCAGCGAATAAAATTTTCACTGGGAAAAAATAAAAACAATAAAAACTTTACGACTGTAACCAGCAAAAAGTTGGCTATGGTAAATGTTTACAAGTTTGTACTTTTTTGACCCACACTGGAAAATTTGATCCCTTCCGAAAAAGTCTGCTTATACGCTCCATGATATTTAGCTCCATATCGCGAATCACTTTGTTTTGCAAAAATTAACAAATCATCTGTCTCAGAAACAACCACAGCAGCCGCCGGAGCAAAAACTAGCACAACATCCGCATCTTCGCACAGTGATGTAAACAACATGCCGCATGGAAGCAACCACAACAGCAAGCTATACGAAATGATAGGACTGGCTTGTGCCGGATTTTTAATAGTGGTTGGAGTGATTGTGACAGTGGTGTTGTTGTGCAAGCGACGAAGAAACAGCACTTCAAGACGTTTTTCCCAAAAGGTTGGTAAATCTTTTTAGCATAGGCTATTTCAAAGTGTCTTTCCAGTCTTATGTATTCGTTTGATTTTTAGGTCATTTTGAAATAGCTGAATCATCTCTGTACTCAAAAGTATGTTTCGCCTGGGATAAAACTATTAAAAGAGTGTAATCTCTGGATATATCGTAATTTTGGCTTGGATTTTATAACTTACCTGAAACAGAAATCATGTTATGTTACTTTACCTCATCAACATCTGTTACATAGCATTGCAAGCAAATATATTTGACCAATGCGCATAACTTTCGAGGTTATTGCTTAAACAAAAGCTTATATAGTAGTTCCCATTCTGCGAAATATGTTTGGCTAACTGTTGCTGAAACGAGTTAAGCTCTAATTTTTATCGAAAGAGTCAGAAAGTCCTAGCGATAACAGTCGATACTTACTGGCTCTGAGCCACTATAACGGGTGCTAAGTTTTCCTAGCGGCTTGATAAATTGCTGTGGAAGTGATAAGCAACATACACAGAAGTTCAATTAGGCATCGACAAGTCACTTCAATACACACACTGTTGTTTATTATTATCGTAGGTATTTCCATACACACCTGCTTAACTCAACTTCAAAGTTTAGAAAAAATTTGACTATCAAAGCAGGATTCAAACCAGTGTTCAAAAAGTAGCTTGAAACAAAATTCAGAAAATGCATGTATTTCTAAAGCATCTTTTCCATGCTACGATTTTAACCTTCGCTTTCCGTAAAAAGGGCGCAGGATTGATAACACCTTTGTGACGATGTAAGATAATTGAGGAAAGACACTTTGATACACAGTGATGTGCAAAGATAAATTTCCGAGTAAAATAAACTGCTGGTATAAACAGCCGATTTTTATCATTAGAGCATGGAAACCACTGCCACTACAACCCAGAACATCGACCGGACGCAATTAGAAGTCAGGGATGGCGTCACGTCCATCAACAACGTTATGTACGACAAACTCGTAGCGAATGACACACACATTCGTGAAGCTGATTCACGACGAGGATCCTGCGAATCCAATTTGGATCAAGATGTGAAATACCCAAGGAAGCAATCAGACTGCGAGCATCTGCTGAAAAAGCCAAGCAACCTCCCTAGTGTGTCCGAGGTACGGTCTAATTATGTGGGTTACCAATTAATTTCTCACTTTCTGCCGTATGGCATACTGTATACTCAAGTAACTGGTCTCCACAAATGTGACAAACAAGGAATCAATCAGCAAATTTTTTTTATAGGAAATCGATTTCAAGTAACGCTACGCATACTCAGCCCTAAAATCGCATTGGAAAAGCTCAGGCGAGCTCTACAACAGCTATATGTTCACCGAAATACCTTACTGGGCCATGCATCACTGAGTGCCGCACATTGATGCACCATCAATGTGACCAAGGGCTTCGGAAGAGAGGGGGCCAAGGGCGCCCTGGATTTTGATATTTGACATTTTCCTGTTAAACGTTTAGCAATAAAAGGTTGCCTTTTGAGTTTCGAGTGGGTAAAATGAGATTTCACCATTTTTCCCCCCCTGGAAAAATCCTTGGCTACTCCTGGAAAAATCCATTGTTGGCCACCCCTGGAACAATCCTTCCGATGCCCATGAATGTGACTCAAATTTTGTGTGGAAAATTGAATCAACAACGAACTCCCAAGCAATATTACTCCGAAATAAAAAAGAATGAGTAAGAATCAAAAGTTTCTCAGCTAATGTGACACGTATTTTTGAACGTCAACGCCCAACTTTCTCATATTAACAACATGTTTGCTACTGCAGAATGTAATCGGTATGTCATGTTTTCATCCGTCACCTTATTATAATTCTGCAGTTTGACAGTCTTTAATTTTGACAAGAAAGATTTACAAAAATATGTTGTTCCTATTACCGCAGTAAAATGCATGGTTATTTTCTTCAACAATTTGCAATTCCGTCAACCGTAGGCCTTTGAAACGCCGTTTGCTGAGCATATAAGACGGCTTTGAGTAACTGCAGCTTGTTTGTTGCTTGTTAAACCTAAGTTCTTTAATTCCATCATATTTTTGCTCATAGTGCCTTTTCAAACTATAAGATTTTAGACCAGTGTTTCTCAAACTTTTTTATTCCATCGCCCCCTTTTCACTCTCGACACGTCGTTTTCGCCCCCCCAAGCCTGATAAAGCAAACAAAAGGTAGTAAAATTAAAGAATCTTATTTAGAAAGTAAATATCTGAACCAAGCCACTGAAAAGCTGAACTAAGCAATTGTATTACGACGCTAATAATACGTTCAGAATTCTTGTGAAAATACCTCGTAATTCAGGGCTACGGAGCCGGAGCTGGGCATTTTGCCTGGTGCCGCAGCCGGAGCTCAAATTAAAAATCAGGAGCCGAGTACAGCTTAGTTTAAAATTTAGGAACGGAGCTGGAGCTATGGCCTTTTGAGAGGTAGCTCCGGCTCCGTGTCCTTTCCTAGATGCTAACGGTTTTGACCAGGGGTGTACAACCTTTTGCTATTGCCGGCCGCATTACTATTATTTATATGAAGTGCGGCCGCCAATGAGTTCGAGTTTTATTTATGAGATACGTTTAGTTAAAGAATAGGTTTTATTCGGTATACGTCATTTACTTGTGCCTAAAAGTATAATAAAATGTCAAACATTTTAACGAATTTTTAACGGAATTACGCATCGTGTCGACTGATTTTCTTGCCTTGCGTTTGTTTTGCTTCAATATACGACAGCACGGCCGCCAAATCTTATATTTTAAATTACAGTATGTGGACGGCCGCAAATTTCATTATCAAAGGCCGCATGCGGCCGTAGGTTGTGCACCGTTGGTTTTGACAAATAGACTTACGTGTGCTCTTTATAGCACACTGAACACTATTGTTACAAGTTACGACACCAGACTGCAACAATGGATCTGCAAGCATTTATTGTTTCTTTGGTTTATAATCAGTAAGGCTATGACATTGTAGATGGCAAGCGTGGTGTTACTTGTTGAACAATGGTTCTCAAACCCTGTTCTACGAGCCGCGTGCAGCTCCCAAGCATCCCTTTTGCGGCTTTTAGCAACCTTTCTGTAGCAGATTCTATTTGAATAAGAGCTGATGATGCCTACTTCGTAGGCGAAATATATACTATGTAAGAGCTTAGTGTCTGATTCTTGCTGTGAAAGGATTCCTTTCGATAGGTACTGTCTATCAGTAACACCTCTAATAATTTGTGTAACAGAATTTTCGTTAGTGCAACAAAACAAAACATGTCGATTGACTTGTGGTAATTTTTTTGTGCGGCTCTCCAACAAAATCGTAGGTCTGTATTCGACTCCCTTCAGCGAAATGGTTGAGAACAACTGTTGTAGAGGTAAGAAAAACGTTAACTACCACAACATCTTACTTTCTACTTAGAATGATCAAACCGGGTCTGTAGTGGTGCAGCGATCTAAAAAGAACTGAGCTAGTGTATGATGTGCAGGTATATAATAAACTATCCATAGCATTTGTAGCTGTGTAGTCATGCTGTTAGCAGGAGCATGATAAAGGTATGATACCATCTATGGTTTCAGCACGGTAACCCGTCTTATTTTCTCCTAAGCTTTGCGTGTTAAATTGTGCTTTAGTTTGCGATTCATCAGTGCTTATTGAGTGTAAAAGATAAGAAATCAGACGTTTTCAGCTATTTTAAAAACGTCAAATGTGAATATCTTGCTTAGAAGTCTATTTTGAACAAGAACAAAGAAGTTTTTTTTCAACAAAACTACTGTTTCTTTGAACAAAGGGCTTTCAAACACTTCTTCGCATTTGTGTTAAATGCAAATGTGTGCGTGTTTGCAAAACATATGCGAGTCGACTATGTGTTTTGCGCTCTTTGCATGGTTTGCTCGAGCAGCGCTGTTAACTGGAATCGTCAAGAGTGCAACAGGCAAAGCATGCAAGGAGTGCAAAACACTTGGTCAATTGGTACAGGTCTGTGATTCAATACTCGAACACAAATGTAGTTTTCCAAATAGTCATTTCATTGATTCTGGTCGTAAGAAATAACAAAAGATCCTCAGGAATTGACGGAAAAACAAGCGACTGCCATTCCAGAAATTGTTTATATTACCGTTATCTTGAGTTACGTTTCTGGTAGAAACTGTTACCTGAATCGTCTGAACCTGTGGTTGTTGTTTTTTCGCTGATTTCCTCATGGTAAGAACCCTGCTTGTAAAAAAGTACCAGATTAAACTCAAAAAGATTTGGTATATTCTCTTAGTTGTGCACTTGATTTACTTCACTTTCCATTCAACTTGAGGCACACTATGACAATTAAAATATTAATGTGTGAAAACGAACAGAAGCCGGAGCTGGAGCCATGAAAAAAGAGAGCTCCGGAGCCGGAGCCACACTCATCAAAACCAGGAGCTCCGGAGCTGGAGCCATGTTCATGAAAAGAAGAGCTCCGGAGCCAGAACTGTGTCATTTCCACGACGGCTCCGCAGACGTGAAATAATCCACCCTGTACCCGGGCACATATACAATCCAGAGTCAAAATTCAACAGATAGAATGCTTTAGCAACAACCTCCAACAATTATCATAGTAAATTAAAATTTGCGAGAAACTAACAAGTCATAAGTCGTTGAGCACTTTCGCCCCTTTGTGTTTTTTCGCACCCCTATCGCCCCCTTTGTTTTTTCGCCCCCTTGCGCATAAAAATCGCCCCCAAGGGGGCGATTCCGCCCACTTTGAGAAACACTGATGTAGATTTTGCGTTTTTTTGCAGCTAGCTTTATAAATTTTTGAAGGAAGCATTTTAGGCTGTGTTGTAAACACGGAACACGGGATAATATTATGTGTTATAGCAGGTTTTTTCAAGGAAAATTTTAGGTACCCGGTATGGACCTGTAGGGACTCGATTTCTCTGATTCTAGGGACCCGATTTTCTCTGATTCTAGGGACCCGATGATAATTTTCTCTGATTCTAGGGACCCGATTTTCAATTCTAAGGACCCGAATTGGGTCCCTAAAACACCTTTAAAAAACCCTGATTATAGTCTAGTCTACCCTGCCTGTTTGGCTATGATACGTTTCTGGGTTAAAAACACTTAAACTTAACAAACTCGTACTTAGGGATGACCTGATTATTCCCAACGGTATAGCAGTTAAAATGGTTCTTACCACGCCTCCCTTGAGCAATTGTCCTGTGTTTCAAGTCCCCGCGACTTTACATGAGTAAATTGGACGGGACATTTTCCTATTCAAAACTTCCCATGTTGTGAAACGCGTAGGGGTTTGCACCCCCCTGGAAATCGGTTGACGCCCACTGGGGAGGCGTGCTCCCCGGTTAAGAACTACTGAGTTTGAAAATGAGGAATTTTACCAATTACAAAAACTAGAATATCGCACTCGTTTATGCTGTATTCTGAGTGTCGATCGACGAACTTACAGTAGTGGATATAGCCGAAATCTATATCTGCTGTATTGCTGGGACCTGCTTGCTTATACCCTCTTCAAAATTCATAAGGGCTAACTGACGGGATAGAAAAAGTTTGAAATTTCGGTAAAAGCAAGGGTTTTATTTCTATCACCGTTTATTTCTATGTATTAGTCTCATATTACTTGATATTTGCAATCAATATGGTGCGCTTACGCTAGTAGAAACACAGAACAAAACCGTTACTATCAAACCAAAAAGGTGACAGGAGTGCTTAAAAATACTGCTGAGAAAAAAAACACGATTTACTGTACGAACTGCGATATCATATCACCTTTGGATAACAACACACAGATCATAAGTTAACAAACCAAAACACGACTACAACATAGGCATGGCCAGGGGAGCGAAGGGCCATGCCCCTTTCAAGTTTCTGACATATCTTGTTGTTTTGTGCTTCGAGAAACGTTGTCCCAAACCAAATACTGTTGCTCGCTTAAAGCCAAAATATTTGGCACCCCCTTGGACTACAATCAAAATACAATCGCCCTTTTGGAATGATATAATTGTATTTCCGGTTTTCTCAACTTCAAGTAAATTCAGTTAGCGCTTTAATTTGGTTAAAACTTACCAAGAGCTTGGTTCGCACCAACTGTCAACGACAAAATCATCTCAAAGTTCACGTCATCGTCCCAAACACATTTCTCACCATTAGTGCAAGAGCCATACTTGCTTTTCCGAATGTAGTCTGGTCGTCTTACGTGTCTTAATATATGTCTTAATAGATTCTATTTGAATAAGCTGATGACGCCTGCTTATTAGGCGAAATATATACTCTGTAAGATCCTGATTCTTTGCCGGAAAAGCATTCCTTTCGATAGACCAGGGGTCTAAAACACGCGGCCCGTGATGCTTTTTGGGAATCTTCAAATAATTAACATTTAAGTCATTTAGTTTATTCAGGGGTTTTTAAAAGAGCTCGGCCAGGGAGTGAACAAGTTTCTTTTAAACGAACGTAGATACGGCTAAAAATGATTTGCCTATATCTCACGATGTCTTTCGCAGGAAAGATGTAAAAGCTGTTTGTAGTAAGGTTCAGGTACCGCCGTTGCTGCGTCAGCGTCATAATGCGGCCATCGGGTTACTTTATAAGTCCTCATTTGGCTCTCGGAGCAATTTGAGTTTGAGACCCCTGCGATAGACAGCCTTAATATATGTTTTGTTCTTTTCGTTTCAGTTGCTTTCTAATCTTTTTTCTCGCGATTTGCGTAAGAAAACTTTTTTTGAGGACGCAAAACCCACGTGTTTGAGCGAAGCCACCGTGATAGACACCACACCGTGATAGTTTTCACGGTAGCCTCAGTTTGAGAAAGGCCTCCTAGAGAATAAACTGAAGTTTCAAGCTTTTTCTATCTTATATTTAGGAGGCATTGGTTTGAGTGGCCGACCCATCAACGCAACACCGCGTCATCCTTTTTCTCTCTGTACAGCTGGTGTGCAGAGAAGAGTTGTGTGACGTCACGAGTACAGTGTATTAGGTCTTAAAGTTCTTGTTGGCTTGTTTCTCGTGACTGCCAAAAGAAATTTGATTCATTCATGTGCTTTCCGATCACTTGCAATAACGCCATTTCCAGCGCCTTCCTACTTTTGCGATCGGAAATCCCGAGCGGCATGTGCGCAAAGCTTCGCACCGTGGCAGCAAGTATGGGGTGCCGTTCGTAAAAATATTATATCTGACAGATTTAGCACAAAAACTGCTATCTCTGCGCATATTTAGCTATCTCTGCGCAGAGATAGCAATCTCTGCATGCATTTAGCTATCTCTGCGCAGGATAGCTAAATCCGCCCAGAGATAGCTATCTCTGCGCAGAGATAGCTAAATGCGCGCAGAGATAGCTATCTCTGCGCAGAGATAACTAAATGCGCGCAGAGTTAGCTATCTCTGCGCGTATTTAGCTATCTCTGCGCAGAGACAGCTAAATATGCGCAGAGATAGCAGTTTTTGTGTTAAATCTGTCAGATATAATATTTTTACGAACGACACCCCATAAAATGCGTGCAGAGATAGCTATCTCTGCGCAGAGATAACTAAATGCGTGCAGAGATAGCTATATCTGCGCAGAGATAGCTAAATATGTGCAGAGATAGCTATATCTGCGCAGAGATAGCTAAATGCGTGCAGAGATAGCTATCTCTGTGCAGAGATAGCTAAATGCGCGCAAAGATAGCTATCTCTGCGCAGAGATAGCTAAATACGCGCAGAGATGGCTATCTCTGCGCAGAGATAACTAAATGCGCGCAGAGATAGCTATCTCTGTGCAGAGATAGCTAAATACGCGCAGAGGTAGCTAAATCCGCCCAGAGATAGCTATCTCTGCGCAGAGATAGCTAAATACGCGCAGAGTTAGCTATCTCTGCGCAGAGATAGCTAAATATGCGCAGAGATAGCTAAATCCGCCCAGAGATAGCTATCTCTGCGCAGAGATAGCTAAATACGTGCAGAGATAGCTATCTCTGCGCAAAGATAGCTAAATATGCGCAGAGATAGCAGTTTTTGTGCTAAATCTGTCAGATATAATATTTTTACGAACGGCGCCCCATAAGCAAGCAACAATAGAGTTCACACGCCGCGGTCACTCTATATTGCTTGTGCGGGCCGCATATATATATTATTGTTCTTCGCGCACATCCCGTTCGTGGTGAACCACACATTCAATGTAACGCCACCGGAGAGGTTGCAACATTACACATGATGAACAGATTTCAAAATCAATCATATGCCACACGCACGACAACTAAATTGCGGTACAAAAGTTAAACGCATCGTTTCAACGTGCGCGTCATTCGATTTTCCCTGTCTGCGTATCGTTGTTATCAGCACACTAAAATTTACCTCAAGCTATTGAAAGCCTTCGAAGTTCGAATCCTAACTGCAATGATAAAAACCATTTGGCACATCTAATCACTTCTCGACTGTGATGTCATAGGCAGGCTTAGTGCAAATGGAACAACAGGGGAATATCAGTAAACTAGAAATCAGTTTCGCTGATGCCACGCCCAGCGACTGTTCACTAGATCTAGTGATATTTAGGCTGACCTAGTGATCTAGTTGTGTTTCACTGAAATCTAGTGATTTTTTGCAGATGTATGTGTTTGAAGAAGATCGGTTGTCATTTTTCTATTTTTCAGCCCTTTTTAACCCGTAAACAACTGATTACGTGAATCGTTGTTTTAAGATTTGCACCAACAGAATGAACAAGTGTTTCTGATTTGAGTTTCTTTTTGTTTTCAGTTCCTTTCATTGTTGCAATGTTGGCCATGAGGTATTTTCATTTCTTTGCAGGAACACTGCAGCAGAAATAATTAATTCAATGTTAGTGATTTGATTCTTTTGAAATACTCCGTGAGTGGTGTTGTTTTCAGCTCTTGAAACAAGCCTAAAGATTGTTGGTATGAGACTTTCCAGGCTTCAGCATGATCGAACTTGCAAATGACCAAACGCTTTTTGGGTGATAAAGCAAATAACTAAATCATTTCAAGCACTGCGAATTTCGACACGAAAAGTTTAAGATCTAGTGAATTTTTGGATAATTTAGTGATTTTTGAAGAGAAGCCTGTGGCAGCACTGATCAGTTTTGCATCGAGGTGTCAGTAGACACATGGGTGTCTGCTCGTGCGCAGTATGGACATGATAAAGTGGCACTGTGGAACGTTGCATAAAAATTACCAAAATTAAGTTTATCAAATTTAAAGCCGGTTGTCATTGCACTCTACATCCACAACGAAAACCTTTTACTGGACCGCAGAAAACTTTCGACTGGGCCGCGGAGCGAAGGATGCAGATAACTACTCTAGAACTTGCGCTTCTAAATGTGCTTTGTATAACATTCCGAAACCGCGTCTACTGAAGTTGGCTTCTCCCGTAGAAAACTTACTTATTTCAGAAATTTCATTTGTGCAGGCCGAAAAACGAAAACAGCGATTAAGTCAATTGGAAGATGTCTACTTAGCGGGAAACCACTTCAAAAAAGAAGATTCCACCAACTGCAAAAGGAACAAGGAAACTCGACCTTTACCACCATTCCCTGGCGCTAACTGCAGACCTGCTGCAGAACCACCACTGTCAGCAACTTTTCACAAAGACAGGCCGCCCATTCCACCTCCGGAGGCAGAAAAAGTAAATTACTATTCAACTATTCAGCCGATCCCTGAGGAGGGCGAAATTACTCCAGCCTACATGGCAATCACTGCATCGCAAGATGGCAGCTTCCAACGCGAAAATGTCCCTGAAGTGGCTCAGTACCAGTCATCCAATGAGTTACACCGACCGGTAGCTGCCGTGCTTGAAGAAGAAACGGTTCGCCCAGCTTACTCATCAATCAACGAGCTTTCTCAAAACAGCCAAGTCACAACAAGTGTACATGCTACACCGTCGAACACTGCAGTTGCGCAGTATATGTCCACTGAGGAAGTGCACCGACAAGCTTCGAGAGAATCTGGAACATTAGAGAGCAAATCCAACTTTAGAAAAAATAAAAAAATTAGTGGAAACAAGAAGGAAAGCCAGACATTTGAGCAGCAAACTTTGCTGCTCCCTGCGATGGATAAAGACGGGTATTTATCAATGACTTCGTCCGAAAATCTGCATATGTCAAACGAAGCGATGAACTGGAAGAATCAGCTTGGTACAGCCGCCGACGAATACGTGAGCACTGACTCTACCTCGCAGCAAGATGTTCGACGCCATTTTGCCCCGAGAAAAAAGTTTTCAACGCCGCACGCTCACGCCTTCGCGGGGTCTATGCCCGATTTGCTAAGTCAAAAAAAGCAGCTCCAAAATGAATTTTTGTTGCCGTCAAAACAAGTAAGCGCCGACCTGCTGGCCAAACCCATGCTGCATCAGTACAAGCAGCCCAGACCATCCGCTCCGGACATTTTCATACAGTGCGCGTACACGTCAAATAATGATTTGTCGCACATACGACAGCGGCTCGAAAGAGCAGCAGACAAAAGTTTATTGCAAAGCAGAGGCACGCCGAGCGACTGCTCTAGCGCAATCGCTGGAGGAGGTAGTGCAGAGAGCGACCTTTCAAATATGTATGACCGGCCGGCGCTTCACGGTTCAAACAACAGCTGGGGAAGTTCGCAACCTGCATTTTACGACTCCCCACGTCCTTCTCTTCCCTCCCTTTTTACGGAAGATTTTCAGAAAAGGTTCTGAAAGCAAAGCTCTATTGGGCGAGTTTTTGATATGGTGGTTTGTTCTTGGCGCTTTAATGGTCTTGTAGCGCCACGACTGAGTTTGTACAATTTCTGGTTTCATTTCACTCGGTTTGTTTTTGTGTTCTGGGTGTGTTCCCTGCAGCTTCTCCGCGCACCGTACGCTTGGTAAGAAGGCTACAGTGCCAATTTACAAGTTCTTGGCAAGACCAGCACCGAAGCGGACGCACTTACCACGAGATCACGGGCTGGTTAATGGGCGATGTCACAAGACCAATTTTAGTGCAGAATTTAAGCGCGGACAAGCAGCTAAATGTTGCTTCGATTGTCACTGCGTCTTTTTTAACGTCACAGAGCACTTCAGAGTGATCCTAATTTCGATTTAATGCGAAACCCCTTAGAATTACAAAAAGTTAAACCACGAATTTCCAAAAACAGTTGCTAGTAATGTTGATATACGTTTAACGCAAAAGATGTCTATTATTGAAGTTGTTTTTCATAAGCCTAATAGGCTAAACCCCACGCCCTTAAACTTTCAAGAGAAAGAATGCTACTACGGCTCTGGTCCATGTGTTTATCGCTTGACCTCGTCTATAAATTTGCAACGTCATTATCTTTTTTGCAGCCTTTGGAAATCCGATTTGCTTTTTAGACCTCTGCCTCGCGTGATTCAGGGATTATTTCATCACATTTCAGCATCGCTAGTAGTAATTTGATGACCAGTTTTTTAATCTTCATAATGTGAACGGACCAGCGATTACGACAGTTGGAGAAAAACACTAAAGATGTTACACATACGTGGGGCACTCAGGATCACGTAAGATTGATTTTGAGTAAGTTGTAGCTTTTCCTTACTCGCCTGCTTCGACCAAGCAAACCTAAAGGGGCGTTTTTTTGCAGAGAGTTTAGACTTCACCAAACTACAATAAATCTGTTTTCTTCTGCATCGTTGTGTTATTGACGTTAGCCGTATCTCAAAGCCTGCCCTAGCACCTCAGTGAAAAGGGATCTATTTATGTGTTCCGAACGACCAACTGTATTATATCTGATGTTGAAACTGGACATCCTTTTACATTTGTTCGTTTTTTCAAAGACAATTTCTGAACTAGCTGTCAGTGCATTTTTTAAGAATTGGGCATTAAAGAAAACATTGTAAAAAATGTTGTGATCAAATTGTTTTCAAAATCTTGTTGGATAAAGACATTAGATCAGGGATCACCAACATGGTGCCCGCGGGCGCCAGGTCGCCAGCAGGGACCACGTTTGTCGCCCGTGGGCCTGTTTTGAAAATGGCATTAAGATGATAAGTATCGTCACATAGATTAACATCATTAACAATAACATGATTAAAGGTAAATTGAACAAAATGTTGATTTCAGAAGTGTGTAACTATCAAACTACAGTAGTAGCCCTTAAGGTTAATCGGTACCTCAGAAGTAGTTCTCAGTTTAATGTTGGTGACCCCTGCATTAGATTATATCCTTGAAAGTGCTCTGAATGTTTAGAAAAACAGTATATTATTCGAAGGCAGTGGCCTATCAAAGGACGGCCTGGAAGATCTGGGCCCCGGCCGGCACTTTCTGGGTACGGGAATCTGTTTGTTGAAAATTAATTTTCAGAAGTATTTCGAGTTCTTCAGTTTTGCGTTTAGAAATCCTAGACCGCTAGCTGAAAAAACAGGAAATGTGGTTGTGAAGTGAACAAATTTATAAAATGTAAAGGTATTGGGTCAAATCCAGTGTGCCAAGTACTTCTGTGTTTGTCTTGAAATCAGGGCTTTGTCAACATACTTACTTGGGGGCAATTGTGAAATGAACTCCGCAAAGTTAAAGTTGTTCAGTTTCAATAGAACTGATATTTTTCTGTAAAATGTAACGGCATCGAAAAATCATGTTCTCGAAGCGAGATAGTGCAATTGGTGTGCTAGCGTAGGTAATTTCAAGTTCATATTGTAGGCTTGAACTACAAGTAGAGTGAATAAGTGCCCGACGATATAGGCAATGTGAGCTTCGTACGTTTGACTCCTTTGTTCAACGGTAAATTTACCATTTGCAGTCACAGAAAATAAATTTCTACAAGAAAGCTACAAAAGTTGTTACTCTCACACTGCTGACAGTGTTGTCACTCTGTTGTTGCAGAAAAGTACTTAATTTCATGACAAAAAAAACACTAGATTCACAAAAAACATTGGATTACAAAAGCAACCTTACACACAGTAAAAGTGCCCAAAAAATACGTTCCAATGCCAACCATAGACATTGTGAAACTCACTGTAAACCAGAGACAAAGTAAATGGGAGATAGCAGCAACGCTTAATGTGTTTGTTTGTACACGTCACTGAAACTTTTAACAGATGACCAAGTGCCTTCACAGCGGTTTAACTCAAAATGTATAATACCGCCTTGTGTAATTTGATATAATTAGGTAGAATTTTTAGCAAATTACAATTGCACTAAATCAAAAGGTCTCAACATAGGGGCACGGGAGTGCCTATTTTTGGGGATGCAAAAAAATTCTGCTCAAATGTGGTCTTGTTTTTCCCAAATAACGTATAAAAAAGTCTTAATGTTAAGACTAGAGCGTACCACTGAAAGCAAATCAAGGTGTCTGCATGTCTAATTACCGTGCAATCATCGAATGTCGGCACCAAATCAATTTGTGCTTTGAGTCGTGCTCCTGCAATTTTTCATGTAGCCTACAAATTAAATTCAAGTCGGCAACATATTGCCATGCAAGCTTGTTGATGTGGGTATCTCCATCTCGTTGATGAATTACAAACTGACGGATTTCTCAGATCTGAGTTTGAAATTACTATTGTTTATGCACGTCTATGTTATCATATCATATAAATACCGAGCCGAGGTAATGCAATTTTGAAGAGTGTGTTACTATGGGGATCAAAGCCTTATGCCCACAACTGACCATCATTATTTTTCATTAGGCCTACAGCTGCTAATCAAGACTTTGCAACTTCTAAAGTCACGTTATGAAAACCAAAAAGCACTCCAGTTTAGACAGTAGAATGTGCACTGAACATAGCATGCGGAGAAAAATAGCAATATAGAACTGATTCAGACATCAATACTGCAGCCTATATAATCAAGTACCAAGGAATGTGTACAAAAGCAAATTTCCAATAACAAATGACTTATAAGCTCAACAAGAATATTTTATAAAAATAGCAGTACTTCACTGGATTGCATTAATGAATTATGCTGTGCAATAGATAGTACAGTTGCCACTGTTCATAAAAACTTCACTTTACAGCATCAAATTGAAACTTTAAAATTTAGCAGGATGCAACAGGTGAAATTCATTAGATGAAACAAAACGGAAAATATGAAAACCTAAACAGTATGAAATCACAGCTACAATATTACCACACAAAACATTGCGGCTGCAGTTACTTGATCAATTGTACAGTATTTGTATGAATACTTCAGAGCAACAGATTCACACTTGTAAATCTCACAACATCAAGCAAATTTGAAACACGAAAACTCTACACTATCATATCACAGCTACACCACATGATTACCACAAAACAACTTGCATCTGCAAACTGATTAAGTACTACTTCCAACAATGATAACTTCACAGTATTGAATCAAACCTGCATTATTATAAAAAAAAGCAATCCACAGCTGCTTTAAGCAGGCCTATAAAAGCATAGCATCAACAAATGGAGCCTTGAAAACTTCACAGCATGAAACAAACCTGACACATGAAAACTTCACAGTATCGACTTACATCTTTTACAGCTACATTTTTGTTGTTATAGCTGAAAAGCACTTACCAGCATCACCAAGTTGATATTCACAAAAGTTAGGATTAGTTTCGAAGTATACCCAAATTTCAATGAGGTTGTTTCAATTTTAAACCCAAATTTGATTTGGGCTGTTGCAAATTTACCCAAATGTTTACACAAATGCAAATCTGAATGAACCTTTTATACTTTACCCAGATCCTTCCAATAGTACCCAATTTTGAATGAAACTGTTTCAATTACCCAAACTTGATTGAGGTTGTTGAAATTTACCCAAATAATTCTAATTTTGTCTGCATTTGATCAAAACTTTTATAATTCACTCAGGTGTTTGTAAATGTATTCGAATTTCACTGGAGCATTTCTATATAGCCCAACTTTGAATATGAGTATTTGAAGCTATCCACAATTGAATGAAGCTGTTACAAACTGCAAATTTGATTTGGTTGATGGACTTTACCCAGTTATTTCCAATCTATGTAGCCTAAATGTTTTTAATTTCATCCTTATTTGTATAAACCTTTTCTTATTTGCCGAGATTTAATTGAAGTTGTTGGACCATACCCAAATGTTCCTAATTTACCCAAATGTTTCTAATTTTACCCAAAACCTGAATGACGTTTTTAATTAGCCCAAATTTGATGAAGGCTGTTGGAATTCCCAAATAATTCTAGTTCACTTGAAGGAAGTAACTATTTTGCCATCAGGCAGTGTCTCTTTTGCCATTAGAGGCAAAATAGTCTCAACATAGCTTTTGCCATTTTGATGAACTGTGAAAAAGTGGGTTATTTTTGACGAATTGGGGTAATTCAATTGGAAAAATACTCCAAAATCAAGGGTAACGTTTACCTTTGCCCAAATATGGTGAGGTATTGCATGGAACGTACCCCAAACCAAAAATGTTTGCAAGAACCCCACTTAGGGTAATTTCAGAGTATTTGGGGTAATTCTTCTTATAGCCCAAAGGTATGTTGGGTGATGCATCTTTGTTACCCACGAACATGAACTGTAGCAACTTAGACACAGCCTCAGTTAAATGTGAATTTAGTTGTACAATTTGTCCAAATTTTCAAAAATTTTGCCCGATGAATGGCTAATTTTCCAGCATTGGGGATGCGACCGCATCCCCTGCATCCCCTTGCCGTACGCGTATGGGTCTCAATTACAGTTACATTTACACAAAATTGTGCAATTAATTACATACAGCTCATTCATAAAAAACACTAGATAACCATAGAAAAAACACTAGAACACTAGATGAAATGAAAAAACATTGGATCTATGGATCTAGTGGAAAAACACTAAGAGTGGCCACCACTGACTGCTGAGCACAAAATAGGTGGATGGATTTGGTAGTATAGTTTGCGAAATGGACGTCTATTGTTAACTCACACGGTAAGGAATGACACTATGAATGCATAAGTGGCAGAAGCTCAACCGAACAGCTAGACCAGGTTTACAGCCTACAGGTCACCATGATGGAGGCTGTAAACCAACACTTGTCAGCCAGGGACGGTTTTAAGCCTATATTTGACCTATTTTATCAAAATGGGTCCCGCACCCTAAAAGCGCAAGTGGCGACTGAATTAACTTTTGAAGCTTTTGGTATATTTTATGAGAAATAAACCACTACTGAAACATGAAGTGAGCAATGAAACATTCTTCACATAACTGAGAATAGATTATTATTAAATTTGATTAATATAGCATACTATATGCAGTAAATAAACTTTGTTTTAGTTAAAGACGGAGATACTACACGAAATATTAGCATGCATAAAAGTTTACATCTGCAAAGTAGGCATGCCACCATCATTTCTCTCAATTTTTTGTTTTTTGTTTGAACCCCTGGAATGAGTAAACGATAAACGCTAAGTGGTCCGGCTTTCCGCAGACTTAAATTCAACAAGGAAGAAAATTTAAACGAAATATGCCTGGTCCATGGGTGTATATGTGAAGAAGGCAGAGAAAACAAGAAGAGCAACGACGAGAAAGGTGGCGAACAAACAGAAAAAGACCATTGATCTATTTATACGCTGTGGTGCAGCCATTTATTCTGGAGGGTGTCACATGGCTTTGATATACACGGGCATCACCATAGAAACTGCAACGAACCATGTGAATTATTACGTCACACGCGTTGCAAATTCCTGCGCGTCGCGCCAAGCAAGTGTAGACAGAAATTACGCCACGACGATCGTGGCAACTCTCGGCACGTCCTCAGTGTAGACTGGCCTTTAATTTTTAATTTAATTTAATTTATTTGTTTGTGAGCAGACATGAAGTCCAAAGTATGAACACACACAGTCTGCGGAACGCAGGTCGATAAAAACAGACAAAACAGCACGTGGTACAAGGCATTGAAGCCGGCGGAATCACAGGGTTACAGACACCTTTTGCAACTGCATTGAAAACAGAACCATAGGGTTACAGACACATTCTTAACACTAAAGTTAGCTAACACGTAACACTTGTTACCGCCATCGGCGCAATTTGGTGGGGGACGCGGGGGACGTGTCCCCCCCACTTTTTTCTCTTTAGGTTTTGCATTTGGAGAGGTTTCAAGAATAAAAGTGATGTTTTCCACGTTTTGTGTGAAGAGCTTTTCATGTTAGATGGTAGGCCACACATAACCAAGTTGATGTTGAAACAGAGTTTAGTGTGGCATCACTGATTCTGTTAGTTTATCAATTTTAGCTTCGATAAAATAATGTTTAACATTTTTCAAGTTTCTAGAGACCTTGAAAGACGTTTAACTGCTTCTGTCCGACATTTTCCCCTGCGTAGTTTACTGTTTGAAAGTTTTTTTTCTTGTAACAGTGAGAGTATTACAGCTTGTTTACATCCAAAAAGTTAATGGTGCTAGTGCATACTGTATAATGTTAGAAAGTAAGATTTTCAGGCAAATCTCTGCGAAGCTTTTGCCGAAGACAAAAAGCAACACTAATGTGGAGACTTAGTTTTGGGATGGGGAGTTTAACAAAAGACTGTGTTCAACCTTTAGTGAACAGGATTTCAATCAAAACCTTGGAGATGTAGCCTACAGTATTTACCTAGCTGTATATTGACCTATAGCTCAAAACGTAGGGACTTGACTCGGAAATAAGGATAAAATATACAATTATCCTAACTTCTTGTAATGTCGCGACAATGATGACCAACGAATCCAAAAGATATTTTTCCTTGACTCTTACACTTTGTGCTTCTGCTGAATGCATTGGTTCGTAAGTCATCTGATTTACTTCAGTTTAACCAAACCCACAATGCAGCAATGTTTTCATCCAAGTGCGAAACATTTGCTGCACAGATACATCACACCTAGTTTTGTTGGACATTATTTTCGTGTTGAAGGTGAAACTTGGTACTTTTTTGCCAATTCGCCGTTGTGCATTTTGGTTTAATCTCAAATATATTTTGGTGTCGTTATGCAAGTAGAACTCTTAGAATGAAACTTTTGACATGGTGCAGAGTTATAACTCTGGCAGAGCTTTTCGGGTCGGGCCGGGCCCGGGCTTAAGTTTTTCAAAATATTTCGAGTCTGCATACAAAACTTTTTTGTAACATTAAGAGTAACAACTTTTTTTTTTCGTGGCATAGATTTGTTGTGCTCACTGCGGCAACTTCTGTGAGTGAAGTGATTGTTATTTTTCTTCAGCTAATTCTGTTTGCAAACACAGCTGCTTTCTTTTATTCTCTCCTGGGATTAGTCTCCCACTGTTTTTGAGAAGGTGACAACGGTGAGGAAATTAGCTGGTGTTGGTGTTGCGTCGAAAAGACCAATCACTCACGCGATTATTGGCTTGTTTTAAGAATCCTATAAGCCGTCTTTTCATATCCATAGATCTATCCTAGAAAGTTTCTTTACGCCTATACCGCCATCGTAGATAGTTTCGTGATGGTTTCTTTTTTTCTTGAGAAACATTATTTTCCGCAGTATTATCGTTGACTAACATGCTATGTTTGTTCCAGATTATACCAATGTTTTGTTCAAGATGGTTGCTATTTTCGGTGTGATAAACCGTGTACCTGCAACTACACCAGCACACAACGGTTTTTGTTACTCCGCAGTTGCGCATATCTTGACTCCCTCGGTAAATTTGGCTTTCAGGCCTAAACCGGGCTTCAAAAATAAATGACGGGCTCGAGCCGGGTTTGGGCTCGGGCCGGGTTCAGGCTTCAAAATGAGGCCGTTTCACAACTCTGTGTGGGTATGTAAGCAGGTACCAACAAGGGGAGATTGAAAGGATACATCTTACACCCACCTACAGTAAACATAGAGTGAAATCATTTTGTGAAGTAGGCTACACTAATTTTAGGCCAAATGTTTTTGCTGCTGGTAAGAGGGTATCAATAGAGATTTTGGTAGGGGTGGGGCTGCATGCACGATGCCTAGTAGCATTAAAAAGAATTGCACCTTTTTCAAAAAACGGAAATGTGCAAGTAAAATAGTTATCCTCTTTGTAACGTTAAAGCGACTTGAACAAGACATCAAATCGCGCTGTAACCCACACATAAAATGCATGAAAACTGAAGTGTTCTACTGTAAGGGTTATATTTAGTTATAGTGTAGAGAGAACAGCTGGTTGAAGAAATTAGTAAACGTTTGTTGCTCTGATTATTAAGTTATATGGAAGCAAAATGCGATGCATACAAATTTAAGCCGCTAGAAGAAAATGCTGAACTTAGCCACATAAAATGTTGCTCTTTCCGCATTTATCATAAATACTGAGTGATAACTGGAGATGGAAATGTGTCATGACAATTGCGGCCTAGTGCAGCGCTGCAATCTGCGTAAGAAAATTTAACAAGCTGAGAACGAGGTGTACAATCGCTCTTAAGGGAAATGGATTTTCAGTCGGTATGATGACTCACACATGGGATCGGAAATTCGTCCATTGCACGGTAGATGTACACCGTTTGCAATGTTCGTGGTGCGATTGGAAACACAAGACACGTCACTGCATTATACAAGCGTCTAATGCAATGGTTCTCAACCTCTTTGTCGCCACGGACCGCTTTGACTGCACCCAAAACCGCTGCGGAACCCTTCATTTTATCAACGCATTTTCGATTGCTGAGAAATTAGATTTGGTCGCTTTTCAGCGTGAGCAATGTGTACAGTACTGTGTGCAGTGCATCGATTCGCCACAGAGAATACACCCAACCAAACAAAATACAAATAAAACATACGTTAAGCTTCAAATTACAAGGTTTACGCGCGGACCACTTGAAAGTAGTTCACAACCCCCTGGGGATTCGCGTACCCCCGGTTGAGAACCACTCGTGTGGCCTAATGCAAAAAAAGTGGCCCAGATGAACGCAAGAAGAAAAATTAAGCAGGAGGCAACAGCAATGCACGCAGAATCACTACCCTTGGGTAATGCACACATACCAGGAAAACAATGAATGCCAACAATTTTACCAGTATTCTTTTGTTCATTCCTGGTTATATTGCATAAAGTCTTCACTCCCACGCGCAACATGCAACACAGCAGACATGTATGGCAGAAACAAGGAACACGCAAATACGTGAAAGAACACGAAGATAGATATATGGCGGTAGCAGAAAGTCATACGCTTGATGGCGCTAACACAATCACTTTGATAATACACAATCATAGATGGGTGGTACTAGTAAAGAGCTTGCGTATGGATGGCGCCATCACGGTTGTTATAATATAGCGCTGCGATGAATTCCAAAAAGTGCATGGAGGGGAGTTTGAGGTTGCGGAAGACCAGGGGTAATTTACTCTGCAGACTTTTCTAGGGCAAGGCTACTTGTAGTGTAAAAGGAAGTTTATAGCAGGAACTAAAAGTTTGTTTCTCCGAGTACAAGGTTTAATATGCGCAGTGCGGTTGTATGTTTTATGGAAACGAAACGCTTTGCAGGCAAGGTTAAAACGCCAGAAGAAATTTGTTTAACGTTGCTGCATAAAACGTTTGCTGTTTTCACATATTTTGGAAATATTCGTGCTATAGCTAAAGAGGAAATGTGTAGACAGTTATCGGCTGGTGGAGCGCTGCAATGGTGTAACAGAATTTAAGCAGGTTGAGAACAAGGCGTCCAATCATGTGTTTGGGAAATGCAATTTCAGTCGATGCGATGAATCATGCATGGGAACGGAAACTCGTTTCATGTTCAGCAGAAACATTATTCGCTTTGCAACTGGAGACTAAAGGCGTCCCACAAATTTATACACGAGTTTAGTTTAATGCGACAAATTTTAGTGAACACAGCAAAAACCAAATTGAGTAAGATGTAACAGCGATACCACACGATTCGACTATTTTCAAAGTAACAGCGTTAAATAATTAAATCAATGCACCTGTAGACAACAAAAAAGAATATTGAAAATGTTTCTAGAAACCGAATAACACATCTTTATACGGAATTGTAAAAAGTTTCAAACACTTTCTAGTTTTTATTTCTAAAGGAGTTTGTTCCTAGATTTTTATTACACTAAACTTCCACATATTTGTATTTAAGTTTGAATGTGCGTTCGTTTAACGCAAATTGCCGAGTTTTAGTTCGCGTCTTATTATACGGATGAACATCTGTGATGAGGTTGAAATAATCGCTAAAGGTATTTGCAAAGTGCTCAGGCTTCAGCGGTTTAATATCAAAAACATTTTACACGCACTTTGTTTAGAAAAGTCTCTTGCCGATATTTCAATATCCTGATAGCTCTATGTAAAGGAAATGCAGGCTGAATGAGCTTTCCTTGCTAAATATTCTAAAGCTAACATAAACTCGCCATACAGACTCGGTTAGAATACTCTTGCAGTACATCATCAGAATAACACGAAAATGAAGATATATTCGCACTGGCTGAGTATCAATCGATTTGGAAAATTCTGACTTTCTAAAAAGTCTTTCCATAATTGCTGTTTTGTTCATTTTAGCGGATGTTTGAAACTTCTGAAATAAAGCTGGCGTTTAGCAAGAAAAATTTCTAATTGACTTTACTAAAAGGACTGCATCCCCATTGAAAGCGAGGTAAAACGATTTTATAAAAAGTATTATAACTGAGAATGTCTCATTCTGGTAAGTTCAGGTTTTAATCATCTAGTCTATAGAAATAAGAAAAAAGCGGCTATATGCAGGTTAATCGCAAACTGTAAATTTCTTTACGGAACAGGACGAGTGTTTTTAGGACGAGAGGACTAACTTGAAAAACACATATTGTCGGATTACAATATCCGAGTGCGACCGAAAATATACAACTTTTGAAACAAGTGGAAACTCTGGGTGTTCACTCAGGTTTCATTTGGAGTAACAAATCCAGTTAGCTCTTTCCAGGGGCAAATAGACCATTTGGTAGCTGAGAAAGGATTGGACACAACTTTTCTTTTTCTTGACAACATTATAGGAGAAACGCACACGCGAAAAGAAGACAACGGAAACGTTAATCGGCTACAAAGAGAATTCGGAACACTAGTGGCGTTGCAAGAGGGGGCGGGACGGGGGGCCCAGGGCCCCGGGCGGAACCTTCTGGGGGGCGGCACTTTGTTGATTAAAAATTAATTTTAAGGAGTTTAAAAATGTAACTTTTCTTTTTTATTTTTAAATCAATTTTTTAAAGTTTTAAAAGTTCTGATTCTTTTAAGTTTTTTGTCTTAGAAGCCCAAGACTGGAAGGCTAGCCTAGAAAAAACAAGAAATGTGCTAGTGGAATGAGCAACTTGATGAAATGTTTTTGTCTAAAAATCTGGATAAAATCTAATGTGCTAAGCCTCAGTGTTATTTTTGAAATCAGCGCTTTTTTAACACACTTACCGAGAGGCAATTTTTCCCAGGTCCCTACACTTGTTCTCTAGGCAAGCGCTTTCCCCCATCCCAACAACAGGTCTTTTGAACAAACGAAAGAGGTGACAATCAACCGCAGACAAGCGAACATTACTGGTCTGTTAGTCCGAGACTTATATTACCCCTCCTCTCAAAATCTGATAAAAAGGGCCCTGCATGAAATCACGGTAGTCAAGCGTATCTTAATCTTTTTCTCCTATCGTTTGATTCTTAGCAATGCCCCAAACGGCACATCATTACATCACCTGACACCTAATGGTCAATGGTCAATGGTTTATTGTTTCATATGACTCAGACAACAAGCAGAAGCATCATAAAAGCCATCGCATGCAGTAAGCCAACCATTAGCGAACATTAGAGCAAATGAAAACACAATGGCACAATAGTTGATCAGTGTAAACAAAGAGGGGCGCTGTGTCATACAGGATTGGCGAAAGACCGTGGCGGTCATCTAAGCAATGCCGACAAACACTTCTTGGCACATATCATGCCATTTTTTAATTTTCAATGGAATATTTTCAAAAAGTGCCACAAGCTATAGCCTAATCCAGCGTGGTCCAATCACAGGCGCCCATGTGGCCCGTCACAGCGTTATCAGTGGCCCCCACAAGCATTCAGGAAAAGCCTTCAAATCTGAAGTATGTTGAAAAGCGTGTGAGGTTACATTTGTCTCACTGAATTGCTCGCGCTGGATAAAGTGCATTTGCAAAAGAACAATGAATAATACCTTTTCTGTGTACGATTATTGTTTTTGTTTTTATTTATTTATTTTACGATCAAATTAGAAGGTAGGCACTCCACTAACCCTCCACTGGAACACATTAACGGACAACCTCTGTGTTTTCCGGTGCCTCGGCTTTCGTTGCCTTGAAGAGTATATCTGGCGCAATGAACTCAGTACCAGTACCGCCAAATAAATTTGTCTGTCTATCCGCTAAACGCGGCCTTCTCAAAGTGGCCCCTTAGAAAAATTAATTGCCCATCCCTGCAATTAGGTAATTTTAATCAGAACAAGCATAACACGTTTTAAGAAAAATGCACAATAGTAACGGTGACAGAGACTGTAGATAGCTTCTGGAAATTAGTCAACAAAGATAGATTTCCCAAACTGAACCATTTCGCACTAAATATGCATTCGACGTTTGAAAACACATACACCTTTTTTAGTTTTAAAACTGTTTTATAGCCTAAATGATTTTGTTGGAAGTGGTCCAGAAGTAGCCACGTTTTTTTAAAATAGCCAGTAGGTCAAACGTAGTTGGCCCACGCTGGCCTAGTCATTGGGTTTATTAACATTAAATTTTGGCAATTGAAGTGAAGAACTCTACAAAGGTGACGTTGCTCAGTTTCAGTAGAACTGGTGTTTTTTCGGTGTTGGAAAATGGCATTCTTGAAGCGAAATGGTACAGTTGATGTTTGCGTAGATAACTTAGAGTTCAGTTTGTAGATTTGAACTGCAAGTAGAGTGAATCAGAGCCAACCAACAGGCACTGTGGGTTTCGTAGAAGTCTCCTTTCTTCAACAGTACACATAGCATTTGCAGTCATAGAAAAAGCCATTTCAACAAGAAAAATTTACAAAAGATGTTGCTCTCGTTTTGATGAATTTGAGGCACGAACCTTAGTCTGAAGACCTAACAAAAAGGTATGTTCAGGTATGTTTGTGGTGAAGGCTTTTATTAAAAGGGGCGTTAATCGAAACAGTTGCACAACTTGGCAATGGCTGTACTGAATAATGTTGTTCATCCCAATTACCGCAGAACGTAAGACGTTGTAATCAGTACTGCTGAACATCAAAAAGGCCTATCCCACCTGGCCGGTTTCGTAATACACTTTCCCAAATAGACGCATGTTGGCAACTAGCGAAGGCAAGTAGTAACACTATGCACGACTAATTTGATCAACCTAACAGCTAGACCAAGTTTGCAGGTCACGATGAAGGTTGCAAGCCAGTGCTCAACCAGAGCCGAGTTTAAACCTATTTCACCTATTTCATCAAAATGGGTCCCGCACCTACAGATGGCCCCACGCAAGTGCCGACAGAGTCAACTTTTGAATCTTTTTATACACTCTAAGAGATTAAACTCAGGGGTGCCAGAGAGCAGGTGCATGACGGAGGCATTTCCCCCTGCCTTTTCATAAAGGGGGCACCGGGGGAGACGGTGCCTTTTTATGAAGATATCACAGGTAATTTCATGGTTTACCAACATCGAACTGAAACATATTTATTGCAGTTATTCGCGCACCCAGAAACTTCAGCCTGTTTTTTTTTATAATTTCTGGTATTATTTTTGAGGTCAGCATCGCTGCTGAACAGAAACAAGCATAATTGGTAACGATTTTCTTTTTATGAATTTATATTGCCCTCAACTTTTTTACTACCTTACCCTTCCCTGTACCGCTGTTTCGGCATCCCTGATTGAATTCGGGTGAAGTAAACAATGAAATGTTTTTTACATCACTGAGATCATATTATCAAATGTATTATTATAGCCTGCTTTACGCAGTACATATACTTTTTTTAGTTAAAACGGGGATACTACGCGAAATATTAACATACAGAAATGTTTAAATCTGCAAAGTAGGTATGCCGCTATCACACCTCTTAAATTGTTTGTTTGATATCCTGGAATGAGCAAACGATTAAAGTTAAGTGGTGGGCTTGGCGGAGACTAAAAACCAACAGGGAAGAAAATTTGACGAAACATGCCGGTTCTCTGCATGCATATGTGAAGAAAGAAGAAAAAATAGGAAAATTCATGATGAGGAAGGTGGTGACAAGCAAAAACAGTAAGACATCATAATCAAAAATGAAAAACAAGACCTATTTCAGTTTGTGAGTGTTTGATTGTGATCTTCACGATGCTTTATTAATCCTTACATCTTTAAAATAAGCACTAAATGGTCTACTTTTTTTTAATTTTTGCTAGCAAATTTTAGGGGTGAAAAGGGCGGCAATTTTATGATGGGCCCCGGGCGGCACTTGGCTTCGCTACGCCACTGCGGAACACTAATTAAGGCGACTCAACCTATCGAGTATATCACTAAACTATGGACGTAAGGTCCCGTTCCTTCCATGTTTGATGTCCCGCAATAATTATGTGTTGATGACTGTCGATGAATACTGAAAACAATTAAAAGCTCTAGGATAGGCTTTTGAGGACAGCCGTCTGGGTTCTGCTGTCATGTTTTTGCGATAATTCAAACTTGGACATTTCTGTATTCAAGTAACTTTACTCCACAGGTGAAACAAGCGAAACAATTCAAATTTTGAATAAGATGTAAAGACTGACGATGCGTAGTGTTACGTGAAATCGATTTCCTATTAAAAATTTGCGATTGATTCCTTGCTTGTTTCATCTGTGGAGTGAAGTTACTTGAATACCAGAGATTTACTCTCGCTTACGCTTATCCCAAGATGTTGACGTCGACAGTGATAAAATGCTTACGTCAGTTGTTTTTAATGTGTATGTACCGAATTATGTTCATCTCTCCCACAGTTTGTTCTTTATGTCTTGCTAGCTAAAGACATGTTTGACAAGACATGGTATCTCGACCAGTCGTTCCACACTTTACACTCGAACGGAAACTCGCAAGTCGAAATGTAGCGGACAAAGTCGAAATGCTGCCCCTTGAAGATGTAGATAGAAGTTGGGAATCGAGCCATAACCTCATTTGCAGTGGTGAGTGCATTTAGGCCAACTGTGACGAACGCCCTAGCTCACTCACCTAAGGGAACGCTTCACCAGCTGTAGCTCAGTTCTGGTGTTTATCCTTGGTAGCTTTATGGACTATTTCTCGATGTTGATCACCTTTGCGGATGGCAGAAAAAGGACTCTTTAATAAAATTACGAGAAGACATAGTGGTTTGGAAAACTTTGGAGAATGTGTGTTTGCCAAAATTGGAGAAGTGATCATCTAGTTTTTCACATTAGCTCAGAACGTTACTGTCCGTGCTGTAGGATTCTCCACCTCTTTTGTTTTTGAAAATTGTTATATTATTTTGTGGAAATTACATAATTAATCTCCAGGTATTTCAATACGGCTTGCACATTTTGTAAAGTCTAATTTATAGAAATTGTGCTTAGAGGGTTACCTTACTCTAAATATGTTATTTCCGTACAAGTTTCTACAGCTGAGATTGATGGGTTATGAGATGATAACGTTTTTTATACATTAAATTTTTCGAGATGGACGTTAGTAAACCTTTTGCTAAATACGTTTTCAAAGAAACAAGAATCTTATCTGGATGAAAGTCGATAAGCAGAGGGATGGCTGCGAATGTCATTAAACATGGTAATAAGAGTTTTGAAAAGTTGTATTCAAGTTAAAACACTGTTATTGATTGAAGTTTCAACCTCAGGTGTATACTCTCCAAATCATGGAGAAAAATTTCGCATGCCTTCCTATCTCTTAAGACGGCAAGCCGCAATAAAATTGAATAAAAAAATAATTGCAAATTGTTTTCGGCTTGTGGGATCGTAATTCAGCCAACCATTTAGCCCTTTTGTCAGTTTACGTCCATGTGGATGTGGAGTTGTACTTTGTTGATGAGTGCCAACCAAAATTTTGAAGAGTTATTGAACTAAACCACCAAGGTGTCGACTTTGTTTCCTATTTATCCGTTTCAAAAGTTTCGTCACGAAAACTGGTAACGCTCGGGCGGAAGCCGATGCAGCAACCAGACAGAGCCGATCACTTGTCGAAAGCGCGGTGGCGTGTTTGACGTGGAAGCTGTGACGTCAACCGTACAGCAATGCGTTGCGCGTTCTCAAATCTCCTGCCTCACGTGCTCATGAATTATGCGTTGCACAATTGCGAAATCGAGGCGTATGTGGAAGTTTTAACGTGGCGGAAATACGAAGAAAGCAATCACAAAAAATCTGATTGGCTTCAGGAAGGCCTGCAATATATATATATATATAGATCTGATTCCGTGCACAAATCCCATTCGTACGTGATCCTAAAGACATTTTGAGCAACAGTACAAAACGTTGAGCGGTTGTTTTAAAGGGCAAGTTCAGTCCGAAAACAAGTAACGATCAGGTATGGATTTATGGCTGTGTGCTAAAAAGCTGTTTTGCATTGTTTTTGTTTATTTTCGTTTCCTGCTTGGTTTAGTCAAAAAGTTTATGTTGAGCGTTGACGCAGCATGAAACATATTTGAAAATAGCAGATTCAAGTGTTGTGCTTGTGTTTCCAACGCAAACCAGTTTAGATGAGGACAAAGGCAACTTCGATTTACGTTCTTCTTGCTCCCACTAAACAATGTTGAAGCTACTCAAACGCATTTAAACCATCTTGTATTTGACTATTTAATATTTTAGTGAATACAGGTTGTTTTAAAGCTCACGACTGCATTTCGCAATGACTAACGTTCATATTTCAATACTATTTTAGTATAAAACCGAGTTGGCGCTTGATTTTGCTGACACAAGAAATCAGATTTTACGGTAAGAAATGCTGATTTTACACTTGATTTGCAGCTGCAGTTAATTTGCAAGCTGTCCTGATAGAGGATGCATCGGTCCTGAAAACCTTAAAAACGTATAAAAGTATGACTTTACCAACATTTTTATGTTTGTTGGAGTCATTTCTTCATGCCATTAAGCGAAACACAACAATATACTTTAAAGTTTTGAGATGGTAAACTTTACAGAGCGAACTCTTATGCTGGAGCTCAGCCTCAGGAAAGTGCCGTTTACTTGGACAACACAGAATGTTTGGCCTAATGTTTAGCCCTGTAGCCACGGGGGAGTGGGATTCAGGGACAGTGCCCCAATTTTTTGCGCCATCAAATTTTGTTGTGTCCAAAAGTTTGTTTTAAACAATCACAAAAACAAAAATCTTTCTCCCTAAAAACGTATTTTGCCTCCCAAAATCTTAGAACCTGGCTACGGGCCTGCTAGTGTAGCCTGTTCGAATGTAATAGCTCTGCTGTGTTTAGTGCCGCAGTGTATGGTTTTGATGGAATTTTCGATGAGAAGATTCTCAGCTTGCCGTTTTCTTATTTTGTGGCGAACGCACATTATACTTATTGTTAATGCAATCACAATTCACGAGCCTGAGAAGGCTAGACAGAGTATTTGCATACGACTATAAGAAGTCACCACACAGTAGCCTCAGGAAGGATTTAATAATCAGAGGTAATCATGCCTCTTTGTTGTATCGGAGTCAAATTCTCGCGGGGGGCATGGGACATAAACTCTTTTTGCTTTCTGCAAAGACGTCTTGCAAATTCATCACCACCTTCAATTCATCACTATCCTGTGCTCATTCCAGCTACTCGTACCTAGAGCGAGAGTGTCGAGTAAAAGCATAAAACCGTTCACAAACCAATGGCGCTGGTTGTCACTTTGGCTAATGAGATGGTGCGTCACTTGTCAGTTCGCATGAAGCCTGCATCACAGCCGGGCATTGCGTTTATTGACTGGTTAGATTTGTGGATTTTACCTATATGCATGGAAGATTACGACTACGGAATTTTGAAAAATTGTAAAGACAACGAGGTTAAGCTTTCATTCACTTTGTAGATTATGGTATAGCTTCGTCAAAACGTTACAAAGTTCAAGGAAAAAAGATTTTGTTTATGATGTTTGGCATCACGTGTATGCCACACAAATTGACAAAATTTTTGTTTTTTGTCAGAAAACCGATTTTTATAAAGTTAAAAATGGGTCAACTTTCCGAAGAATCGAGAATGGCCATGGAAAAGAGTGTCATGGGAGGTTTGGAAATGATCGAACCCGACAAACGCCCCAATCCTCAAGAGCTATTCCAGTTTGTAATCGACGACTTCATCAACTCGTCGCAAATCTCCGAATGGGACGGTTACCGGTTTCCACCCGGTTTTCGAACAAATACAGCTCAGTATGCCTATGACAAGTTCGAGCCTAAGGAAGGAGACGTAATGGTAGCATCATACGGAAAAACAGGTGAGAGAAGCAGCTTATTGCGCTACAATGATGTGTCTACATATCGTGGAACAAAAATTTACTTGACAAACATCTCCAACACAAAACATCGTTGGAAAACTCTTTTGCATAAAAACAAAAGAGAAGTGTTTGCTTTTCTGGAATCACAAAACAAATTATCAACTTAAGCAAGTGTTTCAGGACCGAACCACGCACTTAAGAAGCGAAGCACAACGGTTTCACTGCACCTTCTTAGATATTTTCGTTTCGTGTCCTAAAATAATACCTTTCGGTTATATTTTTGTTGAAAACATGATTTGAATATACAGTGAATCCAAAGGGTAGCTCGTATAAGCACTCATCGGACACAACACCTGCCATACATAAACTTGAATTACTCATGCAAACGACCAAGAAAAGGTGAAAAGTCATCTGTTTGCACAAATAGTTGGCACTTTGAATCTCTACTCAGATCACTACGGTGCAGGGATGCGTAAGGTTCTCCCCGCTTCAGAGGTAGTGTTGCAGAGATTAGCCTGGTGCAGTATCTCAGAGATAAACTGGTTTACGAGCCTTGCTGCTGACGAACTTCATGCTCCTATGCTACATGTTTATCCTGCATTGATAAAAAGTCTCTCCACGAAAACCACTTTCTGTAGTGTGGACGTAATTGTCAACTTAGTTTGCCAAAATTGTGGAAAACGTTGGATTTTTCATTCCGTTTCGTAGTTTGTTTTAAATAATATTGAAAGAACATTTTTCCACAAAAAAAGTACGTGCTGACTGACCTGGATGGCGCCCGGGGAAAGAAACAACTCTGGCACCCCCATGTGCGAATAAGCTCTTTCTGGAGCGAATGCACTGTATTGAAGAAAGTACTTGCGACATTGTTGAGACTTTTCGGCGCCCCCATTAATTCGGCGCCCGGGAAATTGTGACCCCTACCCCCTCGTTACGCCTCTGTGACTGACGTAAAGTACAGTGTTCAGACACAAGGCGCGTTGGAAGATTTCAAGTGAAAGAGGTGACATGTTCAAATTCCACCATTCTACACAAGAATTCAAGCCACGACTTCTTTAAAACCCACGTTGTTTCGTGCGCAAACCTCTACTTATATTATTTTATTTTACTGGCGTGAAGCGTTCCAGATTTACATGCAAGTTCCAAAACATATTTTATAACGACTTTCCACCTTGTTGAAGTCCTGCCTGAGATCAGTGAAGCGCAAACATAACATAAAATATAAAAAGGCAAAGTGACGACTGGCAGTTCATTCGCTTACACAGGTACCTCAGAAAACAAACATTAATGTTATTCACAAAGAATTACCACAGTTATTCACAAACAACTAAGGTTTCAACGTTCCTGTTGCCAGCAATCATTGTCGCAGTGAACTAAACAGGGAAGCAGAGGACAATTCTTTATATTTTTCAGACAATAACTTACTTCAGTATGAAAAGCTTTTACTGTTAGTCTTCAAGAAGCAAACGTTCAACTGTTATCCTACTAATAATATGTCTTGTATTTTATAAGGATGTAACGATTTATTTTTTCAGGAACAACATGGTTAAGTGAAATCGTTCGACACTTGCTATACATTAAAAACAAGCCCCAACTGGAACTGGCTAAAAACTTGACGCAATTCTACACTTACCTTGAGTTTGGTCCAGGTAATATTTTCATATGTGACCTTGTTTCACTCAAAATGCTTTAGCTTTGACGCTGTAACGCAATGATTTGACTTGTTAAAGTTTTAGAAATAGATTCCATAGCCAAACTATTCTTCAGAAAAGAAGATTCGTTCTTCATTACTTTGGCCCCTCGGTGTTAAAGCTCAGAAGGATTTAATGAAGACACTAATTATTAGTCAGATATAAAAACTGCTTAGTTACAAAATGCTTTCAGTGAAGGAAACATTCGCAAAAGTTTTTATACTGTATAATTTGTTCGATACAACAAAACGCCTAAAACAACAAACCACCTAACGGACGAGCAGGGAAGTGTCAAAGGAGCTTCAGCAAGATACAACTTTTACATTACGCGGTGAAACTAAACGTCTGATGAACATCTTTTTGTTAAATTCCAAAATATAGCGGTGTTCTCTCACAGTCTCATAAACTTCGGTCTGAAAAATATTGTTCGAGTCGGGTTTTGTGCTGAAGCCAATTGGTGTAAAGTTTAATCAAAATTTGCGTGTAAAATGGATAAATAAAAAAATGTTTGTAATGTTACATTTCTTGTAAAGAGTTTTCAAAAATAGTTTGTTTGATTTTGTCTCAAAGCATATACCTCTTAAAAAGGTTTTGCCAAACCTACCAAAAGCTTGGCGCATTGGTGTGTCAAATTTTTTATTGAATATAGAGTTGTAAACTACTATCATAAAACATTCACATGCTGTATGCGTGCCAATTTGACTTGAAATTCATGCAAGTTGAGACACGGTCAGGTAGGAAATTCGTCAAATTGCTTAGAACAACTTAGGTGTTCAAAAATATCTAAAGCCTTCCATTACTCAATTGCTTTCTTCAGTGGCCAAATATCAGGTGCTAAACAATCTACAGCTACCTAGAAGATTTCTTGGAACTCATCTGCCGGCATCTTTAGTCAATTTGGAAAAGTTTCGTGCAAGGAACACCAAGGTGAGCTAAATGGTCCTGATTTATGGATTGAAGTATTACTGCTGTTTCATGCGCCGGTTTTGTTCTAAGTGCGTGGTGGTTTGCATTAGAAATTTCAATGATTTCAGTCTGCAGCGTGATTTTGATGAATACTTCAAACGTCGTTTCCTGCAACATCTGAGATATCAATGAAATTTTCACGCAATGTAATTTCCATGCGTCTTATATGACGTTGTTTCAGATTCTGTACATCATGCGCAACCCAAAAGACCAAGCCGTTTCCTGGTATCATTTTGCCACGAACTTTCCTTTTGCTAGCAGCAAAGAATTACAGCATCTGTTTCCAAAATCAGAGAAGGATTTTTATGACGTTTATCTAGCAGGTAACCTTTCATGCTCATAAGTTAATTTTAACGCATTTGCGTATTTAACGTAGCTTCAATACGACCAATTCGCTCCTAACTCTCAGACAAAACAATTGTTTTTACCGTGCAGTGTATAGCATTTAGATTCCTGACCTCATGCGATTTTTACTTTCTAGGATAGGAACCACTAGTCATATAATAAAACATCCGGGGAAGAGCAAAAACCATACGAAATCTTCCAACTCTCTTATTTATTTAAGAAGCTAGCAACAAAGTACTCTTTGCTGTGGGCATGTGTAAACAACATGGCTAATGTAGGAAGGTGAAATGGAAGCTTCTTTCTTTTTCATTTGAAACACCTCAAATTCGAAATCTTTGGTTTAACATTTCAAACTGTGTTTACACGAAAATTTAAATAGTTTACTTCTTCTCTAGGAAGGCAGCCTGTGATGTCCAAAGAAGGAGAAGGGTACCTGGAGCATGTAAGGGAGTGGTATGAACACAGAAACAATGAAAACGTTTTGTTTCTCGTTTATGAAGAAATGAAACAGGTGACCGCCGCATAAAAATAGCTTCAGCGCTAAAACCATGGCTCTTACTTGGAAATTGTTACTTTTATCTTTGTCAAGCAAGATACTTAACATCAGATGTGGATATTAAATTTTCTCAGAAATGGGTCCCAAAACATTCCCACTGCGAACGGTAGATGTGGGCCTAGATAGATAAGCACGTTGAATTTTTCATTTTGTCTGGCAATTTACTTCTGCGTGGAGTGCATTTCACATTGTAAATTGTTTGAAGTCATTTGATTTGAATTGTTCTTTGTCTATTACATATAGTAAAGGTGTTGAGTGGTCCCTTTGGCACATTTGCACATCATTATGCTTTATTTTGAAAAACATATGACTTGCCTTAGAGCTTATAAAATGCAGTTCTAGGGTGGTTCATAAGCGTTTAACAAAACAGTGCAAAAAAGTAGTGCAAATCTCTCAAAAGGGGGCCCAGGGCATCTCTGAAAAAGGGTGGACATGAGGCGACCGCCTCGTTCGCCTCCCCTATTATCCACTCCTGCTTAACATGCAAACACTCATGCCATGACCAGCTGAGTAACTTGCCTAAACTTTAAGTTTTCTACAATGTTGACTCTAACAAATTTATAAATCTTACGTTAAAAATAGCTAACTAGATGTTCTTTTCAACACTTCCCTGAATGTGTCCCCCTGTTTTATCGTGCATACTAAATTATAACTTGGAGGTCGCAATATAAAGAATAAATTCACATGTAAAAGATGTTACAGTACAACAAAAACACAACGATTTTGACAGCTGGACAGAACGATACATAGTTGGAAGTATTTTAGGGCTACAACTCACGGCTTACCTTTTGATGAATACAATGTAAATGAACGTATACTTTTCATAAAAGCTGGATTTGTAAAACGCGATGTTCTTCACAAAAAAACACAAAAATGACATCAGTAGATGAACTTTTGGTGCTGCGACTTGTGATACTCTACACCTGGCTCCAGGTTCTAAATTCTAATCATCACAACCTAACGAATGTCTACCGAAACAATTCCAATTCTGTGCATTTAATTAAAAAATTATTGTATTAAATCACCAACTTTTGTCAGCCTCACACGAAATATATCGCTCATAATTGGCATGATACCGTGCATTTTACGACTTTTGTTTGTGCTTGTCTTTAGGACATTCAACAAGAAATTCGCAAAATCGCCAAATTTATTGATGTGGAGCTGACGGATGCAGAGCTGGAGGAAGTTGTTCAACGCACTTCTTTCAAAAATATGAAAAATGATTCCACGAAGCATGGCAAAGCCGAAAGTTCTTTGAAACTGTTTCGGAAAGGTTAGTGAAGCATTGTGGATTCCACAATGTGGAATATGAAAGGTAGTGAACACTGTTTTTGAAACGTTTCTTGACAACCCGACAAGGTTCGTTTTTCATAAAAAGGATTACGTTGTTAATTTAAACTTTTCCATACCATATAAAAAGATAAATTTGAATATAGAAAACATTCACTCAAATATTTTCTATATTCTCAAATAAATATACTGGATATGATTTATGTACTCAGCTTACCGAAGCTAACTGCAATTATTTTAGGTCAAGTCGGCGATTGGAAAAACCACCTCACCGTTGCTCAGTCAGAGCTAATTGATGCAAACGTTGAGAGAATCCTTGGCGACACTGACGTAACCTTCATCTACCACTAAACAACTCAGAATTGATACCATTAGGGTTGCATTGGACATTAGCTTGTCATGTTCCTGTATTTTTCACAATTTTGCGTTTTTCTAACAACTGTATCTTGTTCGTGTTTCTCTGTGAAAGAACAATGCTTAATATTGCGTTGATCTCACATGCACAATCGTTTCGTTGCATTTATACCTTCCTCAACCACAGGATAAAGAACAAACCTAATATCACTTGTAAACGCCTTGCAATAAATCATCCTAATTAATCCCCCAAAGTTATTTTAGTTAATTCCTGAGCGATTTACAGGAGATTAATTAATTAATTATGTTTTTTTACCATAACTTGACGACCACTAACGCTAGATGGCCAATGAAGGGCTCTAAAGATTCGAATTGTTGCCTAGTTTATTTTGAAAAAAGCTAGTAAAATGCCATGCACTTGAACTTTTTTTCTCAGTACCAGTCATAACGTCACACCATAAAAAGTTCAAACCCAAAAGTCCCTGGGTTTTTAGAATCGAAGTTAGGAAGCTTTCTGCGTATCTATAGCGTTTAAAGTTGAACAGCTTTCTAGCTTTTTTGGTCGGCAAGTTATGCCTGAACAACGTTCGAGTAAAAACTCGGTACATCGGCTTCTGCGGTCCTGGGGTGAAAGGGTTGAGGCGAAAGGGAGCATCGCAGTGAAACAAGCTGAAAAGGAAAACAATAATTATAAACTATTTAACGTACGCAGTTAACTTAGCATGCACCCCTAAAATTTCTTATGACAAAAAGGCTGAGTGTAATAACACAAATCCACTGAATTTTAATATAACTTTATATTTTAGAATATTGGGAAATGAATAATGTATCAATATATTTTTCACTTCTATTGCAAACCTTAAATGTACCCCTTCAGATAGGCAAATGTACACCTGAGGATATATGTACCTCAGGTTGGGAAGCCCTGGTCTAGACCGACGAAAGACGTTCTGCGGTTAATAAGTATAGAAGCTGACAGGGGCGAAATGGACGTGGTTGCGGGTGGGGGACGCGCTGCTTTCGCAGTGAAAGGTGCACTGGTGGGAAGTCAGTGTCAACACCACGTGTGAACCGTTTCTTTGCATTCACCCATTAACAATGAGCACGAAGCTGGACAGAGAGCAAGTCACCGTCTTTCAAGTCTTCTGTATGATAAGACCGGGAATCGAACCCGGCTGACAACAGCAATCCTTTCTAGTGCATCAGAATGAAATTCGAGTATTCTTTGGTAGTATTCTTAATTTCGAAAATTCGATGTTACCTAATGAAATTACCAAAGATCATCAGTACACATCAAACTATCATAATTATCACGCAAGACAATTGGATAACAACATACTAACCATTTCTTTACGCAAATCAGTTAAACAACAACGCCATTCTGTTTACAGAGGCTTTAAGCTGTGGAATTGCATTCCAAAAGACTTATCTAATACGCCATATCATACATTCATAAAATATATGAACAGCTCCTCTTTCAAACAATTTTCATTGCTTCCCGGTAGAATATACATATTTGTTTCATTCGAACTATGCAGTATTTGTTTTTTGTCAACGATTGGTTGTATGTTGTGGCGCTGTTCGTTGCAGTTCTGATGTTTGTGCCGCTTTTGTACTCGGTCTGTTGTACATCTTGTGTTTTTCTTTTTTTAGTTTGTGTATTTTTCCTTTGGCGTTTCTTTATAATAATCATAATCCCTGTATTGCTTATCTGTTCGTTCCTTTTTAGGGTTGGCTGACTTGTAGACCTTACGGTCAATTCGCCACTCCTCGTAATCTTTTTGTTGAACGACGACATGTGTTAGCACCGGAAAAAAATACAAATTGATTGATTGATTTGGTAGACATTGTAACACTGTCGATTTTGGCGATGAACTGTAAATGCACGTCGCGCATTCGACACCTTGTTGCGTGTGGTGTAATTTTCTATAAATAATCTCGTAATAATTTTCCAGTCGCACTTTTTGGCTACCCTACTGAAATGTCAGCCTAGGGCGCAAGCAAGAGGAGTCAGGCTTCCGCAGACCACTCATGACGCTTCGAAAGGTGTGCAAAAACTAGTATAAGGAAAATGAACTGAAAAATAAGGAGCAGGAGATACTGCTCTGGCGGGTCTAAGACATTTCGGCGATGCCGTTTCGGCGACGCTGTTTCAGCGACGCTGTTTCGGCGACGGAACGTTTCGGCAATGGGACGTTTCGGCGATGGTGGTCGCAGATGTTTTATACGAAAAAAAGTGTGTTTTTGAAATACTTCAATGGTTAGACTCAGGCCCGTAACACACCATCAAGGGGGACGAAGAGTTTTCTGAGAGGGGGACACATTTTTTAAATTATGTCCAACAGTTTTAAAATATGTCTAATACATTTTTCCAGGGGGGCGAAAATTTTTCTAGGGGTGATATTCCCCCCCTGCGCCCCCTGGTTACGGTCCTGGTAAGACTACTAAGGATTTTTGCTTGATAAGCGTTTTTGTTGTCATCCTGAGTGCAGGTGTGGTTTCTCTTCCGCCGGAAATTTGGAAGAGTTTAGTGCGACCGTGACCATGTGTGGAAGGAGATATGGCTTGTGACGTATCTTTTTGCTGGCCTGAGGCGTTTGTGAGTTTACACAAAAGTTAAACCTGGACAGCAACTATTGCTTCAGCTTTCGTGTATTTATTCTGATTGCATTTCACAACTAATTTAAGAGTATATTCGTTCTTTCTCTCTGTCTCAAATACTTACAATCAAATGCCAAGTAAGCCTTTTCTGTGGATGTCTGACAAGTTTTTTGGCCACCTTGGCCATGAATACCACTACCAACAGTAGAAATTTCCCTAGAGCAATTGAGCAGGGTTGACACTGTGCGTAAGTTCAAAAATTTAGAAGCAACGTTGATCTAAAATCCATCGCCGAAACGTCCATCGCTGAAACGGCGTCGCCGAAATGTCCCATTCCGTGATCTGCCTGCCTGAGGCAAATTATATTTACAAAGTTGATTTTCCAAGATTTTGAGCAAACTCTCGTGTCTACAAGAAGGCTGCGAGTCCCAAGATAGAAAGTTGGAGACCGAATTTTTATTCTCAAGATCGAGGCGAGATCGCCGTTTGGATCTTCGAAACGAGTTTTGAGACCGACACCAAGTCTTCAGATTCTGTCGCTGGCATTAGGTATCATTAGGTTGAGACTTGGGATATGGATTTAAATTGGGACTTGGGAAATCGATTAGGGTTGGATTAAAAGTTATGTAAATGTTTACATCAGGTAAAATCTGGAATCAGTTTTGATAACAAATTTTTAGGGCTTCGTAAAAGCGTTGCAGAAAGCTTTAAATGTTTTGAAATCTGGGAGGTTGTTCGGATGTTCGCAGGGTTGCGATGATGACTTTTTTAGATGGCAGTGTTTGGCCTTGTTGTTGAGAACAAAAGCTGGACAAAATTGTAAAAGGTTGGGCAAACGTCTTTGCCCCTTCCAAAGGCTAAGAACACAACACATGCTCGTTCATAGTTCCATAAAATCCACGAAAAGAAACTGATTGCCTGTATGTTTATGAATCTCGTATTTATTTCACTAAAGATTTTGAAGGTTGTGATGCTTAAATCAATTTTTACATTTCTTCAAAATTCAATTCATCTTGAGGTCATTCTGCACCAAAAACCCATGTCCGGTAATTTTGATTATAACACGCAGCACTAGTTTTTGTTTGTAATAAAGTTTTCAGATAACTCATTGTTGAATTTTGGTTGCAAGCAAAATCGATAACTGTATTGAATTCTGAAAACCTTCAGCTTATTGGCAGTCGTCACGAACAAGCAGTAGGCTTAACACTAGGTTTACCAACATTTTTCTACCCGCCTTTTACCCAGGGACGGATATACGCACAGGCCAAATAGGCCATGCGCTAGGGCCCCGCGCAACGATCATTTCTATGACGACTCAATGTTAACTAAATATTTGCAAAACTGCGCAGAGGCAAAACTTCACAATTTACCTTGAAACGGGCGGAAATACAAATACAAAAATGTCTAGCCTACTCTAGACTCTTGTCAGTTCAGTAACAACATGACAATATTGCGCATCTGAGCGTGAGAGAGATTCAGGCCATCTGTATGAAAGCGGTTACAAAAAAAGAATGAAAAAGAAAAAAACGGTACTCGATGTTCAATTTTCCACTGACGAAAAAGCTCGCAACAACGCAAGACCGCTAGATACTGCAAAACTCCAATGAAAAGCAAGATTGTCAGTTTTGGATCCTACGTTTGGTTATTTTTACTAGATTTCTCGCAAATAGAGATTGCTTGTTGAAACTCTATATATTAATTAAATCAGCTAGAACAGTTTCTCGCGAGCTTCACTCGGGAAAATGTGTCTACATTGGGCTTACTTCATGGTTAACTGAGGGTGTTGTGACAATACTTTGCTTCTGTGCAAAACTTGTCTTCATGCTGTTTATCATCGGTCTATCATAGGCGTACGGGAAGGCATTTTACTGAGGAGGGCAGAAAAATTGCCCTGAAAATAACAATTTGCTCTAAAAACAAACAATTTGCCCTGATGCCCTGAAACAAACTTTTTTAGTACAATCTGAATGGGGCCTGAAACCTCTTGTAAATCTGTTCTGTACAGTTGAATTCGTTTAAAACGGCTTCGTCTGTAATGTCAATTCGCCTATAATGTTACATTTTGTGCGGTCCCGACGGCATCTTTTACATGCGTTTCAATTCGCTTGAAACGTCAATTTGGCAATAACGTTCTTCATGCAATCCCCTAGAGGTGCCGCTATAGGCAAATTCTGTAGTTACCTTGCTTGTTAACTCGGTGGGGTGAAGTTCCTTGCGTGTTGTGTTCTCCCATACAAGAAACTTTACGGTAATTACCTTCACTGATGCTAATATGTGCGCGATTTCGATGGCGTAACGCAGTGGTTAAAAGCGCCGGTTCCGGACCGAAGGGTCTGACCCTACACCTACCTGTGTTATCGTAAGTCCTGTGCGCTTGAGCAAGGCACTTAAACACGCGCGCTCAAAGGAGCTTACTGAATTTTTAGATCAAGCTGTTGACATCCGATTTCTTAAATCAAGCTGTTGACTACCGACATCCGATTGTTCGATTTTTACAGAAAACGAGGGTATGGTCTAGATCAGCTATGCCCAACCCGCGGGCCGCATGCGGCCCAGTCGAAGGTTTTTGCGGCCTAGTGTAGGTTTTCGCTGTACTAAATGTAACCTATATACCGACAACCTGTCCTTGTTTTGATAATCCTGAATTTGACATTTTTGATGCAGTTGGTCTTCAATGCCACTTTATCACGTCTGTTACCATTGCAATGAGGATTCGAACGCTTTCAGTACATTAGCTTAAGCTAAAATAACTTGATAAGATCAAAGTAAGCCATTCAAAGTGCGGCCCTCATTAATATGTCACTCAATGTGCGGCCCTGGTGCAGATAATGACATAATTTTTGTCTCAGTAGGCCATTTGGGCTGGACATAGCTGGTCTAGATCAAAGCCATTATAACCAGTCGCGTCTATAGTCCAGATTACAAACTAAACTAGCCCAATTTACACGAACCACCCCCAAGTGAATATACACTGAATACAGAGCATTGAAAATTTTTTCACCGTACAGCATTTTTGAACAACTTGCACTTGCCCTGAAAAACAGAGTTTTCCCAGAAAATTTCACTGTATTGACTATATACAGTATTTTTTATCATTCAGAATTTTTGAGCAACTTGCGCTTTCCCTGAAAAACAGAGTTGCCCTGAAACTTTTCACTGGATTGAAATATTTTTTATCATTCAGGAATTTTGAGCAACTTGCGCTTGCCCTGAAAACAGAATTTGTCCTAAAATGCTTCAAGCCAGAGGGCGGCAGCGCCCCGCCCCCCGCCTCGTACCCCTATGGTATAGAGGATGAAAACACTATATAATGCTTGGAAAATGACAATTTCAAAACGGCATGAATAAGCCCTGTGTCCACTGAATGGATTGTGCTTGTTTGGTTCAAAAATTAAGGGTTACTATTACTACAAAAAAGGAGTTTACGTACAGGTAATCAGATCGACAGCTAGACGATATTTTCGAGGGAGGCAACACGGTTCGTCATGAAAATCTTTATGGCCGAAAAACAAACCTACTAAAAACGGTAGAATTCGCGGAAATTTAACGAATAGAACTTTTGAACTACACGAAAGAGCTATAAATTCCAAGAAAAAGATCCCAATGCCATTTGTTCTTTAGACGAATGTAGGAAAGGCTTTAATTTCTGTTGAAGATCTAAGGCAATTGTGGAACCAAAGTCGGCACCACAAAAGATAGATTTTGAGGGGGAACTACACACAAGAGGGGCATACCTTCACGCTTTTCACACAAACGGCCAAATAGGTCACACTTGCGTGGGGCCCCAAAAACTAAGATTGCCTAGGGCCCCGCGCTCCCTAAATCCGTCCCTGCGTTTACCGAGGTGTCGGAAACGAAACCAAAGCATTTACAGCCGCGTAAAAGGCAGACAATGTTGAATTCACTAAATTTTGTAAATATCTATCCACACCAGTTATTTTTATGTTATTGGAATTGACACAAAATGCATTGCAATATTTCAGATGATCGAACGTATCTGACTATCTCTGACAACTGATCAACTAGTTGAATATTTCCAGCGAGATGCTGTGGGACAGAAGCAGCTGTTTACACAATTGTCGGAGCTGCTAATAGTGAAAATAGTCTTGGCACAGTAATGTAAATCACAGAGATTCTGAAACACATTTACTGAAATTTGGAAAAAAACTGCAAACCTTTTCCCTGTTTTCCAAATGTAAGTGCTTCAAACATGGGGATTTGAGTACCCTCAGCATTTTACGTAAATTTTTGAAATGCCAGCAAAACATGTTCCACAAGTTGGTTGCACATACACCTTGTTGCATCTTGCTCCATGACATTTTCTACGTTTTCGAAGGAGAGTTGTTGACGGAAGAGGGATTGGCCTCAATATTTTCAAGTGAAACTTTTTTCATGCGCACGTCGTGTATCAGTTGAAGAATGAATTTCCGTCTATTCGATGTTTTGCCAGTCGACTTTTGAAACAACTCTTTTACTTGATGCCATATTTATCGGGTTTCTTTGGCATAAATGTATTCAAATGACAACGTGACTTCAGAAGCATCAACTACTTGTCGACTGTCAACGAAAAATTTCACCTATATTTTCACTCATACATGGATGCTAATGTCTGGAAAACAACACGTATTGCTGTGAATCGGTCTGCTCCTGGCCCAGAAAACTCAAATATTTCAGGATAGCAGTAAATCAAACATGTGACATGTTTTCTGAAAATATTAGAATACCGTAAGTTTTATTATAAAGAAAATTAAGTAGGTGAGTCATCTGACATACTGGAGAGCAATAAACGACTCTAGCTCACACATGCTCAAGTCAAAGTCATTCTCTCCTCTGTAAACGTCTTCGTTGGTGTATTTGACAATTAACTGAATGAAGAATTACTTCTGACTTGAAGTGCTTCCACGCATTGTAAGTACTGTAGTCGGCTACCTATAATTTTAGAGATACGTGTAGGTACAGTGGTGGTAGCAGCGAAACTGTTGTGTCCCGAGGATCTTCCTATCAATGATGATCTGTCATAAATAGGGCAACCAAAAGTCAATAATGTCAAAATTTTTCTGCCTTTTCAAAAGGTTAGGAAACGTCCACAAACCAAATTTCACGTTGAAACCATGAGCCACTCCGAAGTTATTAGGTCAAAGAAAAGTCAAAATTTATCATTAGGTCAAAATTTATCGTTAGGTCAAAATTTTCTTGCAGCACAGTTTTTTTCATTATCGATATTTTATTAAAGTTACAACAGGTTTTGATATGTTCTTGCAAGTTTATTTGCAATTCTGAAATAGTAATGGGTTTGTTGCGACTTCTGACGTAATAATGTTGTTAGCTCACTACTGGACGATTGAATATTAAGTAGACTAGGCATGGCAATTAGAGTCCTGCGAGGGGCGGGTTAATGAGCGCGGGTTGCGGGTACCCGCGTTTGCGGGGCGGGCGCGGGTTGAGAAATTCTTTGTGCGGTAAATGAGTGTTGAGCCAAAGCACATGAACTTAATCAGCTCAAAAATCGCAAAACACGTAGATGTACTGAAGTTGTTTGCCAGCATGGCGCTTAGGACAGTAGGCCCGCAGCAGTCATAACATTATGATGTAACTACCCATTGTTGCGAAACATTAGTTCAGATTCTTGACATGTGGCGAGCAAATGGCCATTTTCCAATGCAACCTTTGTACATGGTGAGGAATAATTCAATCTAGCAGCCCTTCTAAGTGGACAAAACAGCGCTTAACGCACAGCTAGTCACAAGTCACAACTGGACTGAAGCGTGTTTTTTATCACCTCAAATCTGTTGACTGCGGAAGATTAGATCTGTGGAAAAGCTTTGATTGCCAGTGAAAAAAATGAATAGCTTGATTTTGCTGTTTGTTAGGCTGTCTTCAGGCATTATACGGCAAGTTTTTGCAACTTTTTTTACAGCTTCTTAAATACGTACTCAGAATTTATGTAGTACGATGTTTTAGGCTGGTTCTAGGAATTTTATATGGCAACTTTTTTCTTTTGTACATGCAATTTTTCCTGCAACTTCTATCAAGTATTTTGGAAAGTGTAGAAGGTTGATTTAAAAAACATGCTTTAGAATTATTTCAGTATAGTTCTGTTCTCTTTGATAACCGAATCGAACTGAATAGTGACCTGACACCAATTGTAGAAATGACCCGATCAAACATCAGTCCACAACTGCACGCCAAATTGTTAAATTGCTAAGCAACTTCATGCACTGTGGAGCATACCAAACAACTTTATGTCCGTTTTTTAAGGTGTTTTAGGGACCCGAGGGATCAGTGAAAATTATCATCGGGTCCCTAGAATAAGAGAAAATCGGGTCCCTAGAATCAGAGAAATCGGGTCCCTACAGGTCCATATCAGGTACCTAACATTTTCCTTTAAAAAAAACCTGTTTATGCATAAATTTTTTAGCAAATTGCCAAGCAACTTCGTGCACAAGTTTTAGCATGCTACGCAAACTGTTGGCAAAAGATCGCTATTTCTCCTTAGGTAATGTTTGGAAATATTTAGCATTATATGTAAATAAATCGCTTGAGTAAATCACTTTCATTTAAAATGCTTGTGCACAAATACAACTTTTTACTGCAAACTTTGTTAAAATTAATGCATACTTCTCACGATTTTATTGCAACAAAAACTTGCCCTCGTTGTGAGTTTTTACTAGTTTTCGGACGGCTGCGGGTTTAAGACCGAAAAAGTGCGGTGCGGGTTGGAAGCGGGCAAGATTTCTCAAATTCCTGAGGGTGCGCGGGGATTTAAATTTTGTGGGTGCGGGGCGAGAGCGGACAAAAAAATTCAACCCGCACAGGACTCTAATGGCAATGCAAGAAACGTGGTCTGACAGTAACCTACTTGGTTTGGCAAATGCTCAATCCATTATGTATATATAGCGTTTTAACTTTGTGATGTTCGCCGATTTGACTGTACTGTAGTTATTAATGTACTTATCAGCATATCATGCCTGAGATTAAACAACCAAATTCTTCAAAAGTTTGGAAGTATCTGCATGAATATGCTTCTGAGTTTACCTCAACACCTAAAGTGAATTAGTTTGCAAATTGTGTTACTACTTAGTGAGAAATGACAAAAGATTTATGGTGGAAGCACATCGCCGCAGTGCAAAGCATCAACGAGGTTTGTTTCATAAAACTGAAAGTAGCCAGACATTTTTAAAACATGCTATACCAGATTTTGCAGATAAACTACTTTTTGTTTCATTTCAACAATAGGGTTGCCAGATGTGTTTTGTAAAAATACCGGCTTTTTTGTCAGCAGTGACAAAAAATATCACCATCGAAAAAATAATAGAAATAAGGATTAGGCCGAGTTGTTGCCGTTATTAGTGAACATTGCGCATTCAAACACAGCCTATCCGTATCTTTGCCATTGGCGATAGTAATAGTGATTGAGGTGAAAACTTTATCAGAGAGATTAATTTTTGTGCATTTAATCACATTCACGATTAAAATTGCTTTGTACGAAAATAAATTTAACCACTGAATCAACGAAAAATTGGTAAGACTTATTAAGAATACAATTTCCCAATCTCTGTTTTTTACGTAGTGGAGTATAAGGTTCACTAATCGCTACAATGTCACCCTCTTCCCGTCCATTTCTACGATTTCCCTGCATTCTTCTGCAATAGCCTAAACTTTTAGTTTTCGTTTCCTTTTCCCCTGCAGTGGTTCAGACAGCTACTCCACCTGAGCTGGTTTCACGGTTAATTGCCAAAAAATGCTCATACAGATCACGTTTAACACGGAGTATGGTAGATACGACAACCAAAGGAACAGAGAAACAACGAGACTATGAGTTTTGTTAAAGTTACAAATAATAATAACTTGTTACATTTTGGACTTAAATGAACTTCGTTGAAGGAACTGTCCTGACAAGTTTCACTACAAAAGTCATTATAATTTGAGAAGTTCCGCGTTAGTTTTTTTTGGAGTTACTCCAATGTATTTATTTTCAAAATACCGGCTTCAGGCACAGATTTTCAAAATACCGGCTTCTTACCGGCCTCTTCTAAATTAGCAGTAAAATACCGGCCAGGCCAGTGAAATACCGGCCATCTGGCAACCCTATTTCAACCGAACAACTTATCGGTTTGTTTTCTAATACTGTATATGAATATGCTTTGCATTTCGCATTTCAACTGAAAACGCAGAAAATTGATAGATCAAAATAAAGCCAAAATTTGTAAATTATAAAGTCAAAATTTTAAGTTTTTAGGTCAAAAAATTGGTTGCCCTAGTCATAAACAATAGAGGTTGCAGTCAGGACACAATGAAAAATTCTTGTACATGCATCAACGTCTTCATTACTGATGTCCTCTTCGTCTGAACTGCTGCTCAGCTGATGTGGACTGACCAGCAGCAGGTACGACTACAGCTTCACCTGATTCATGTTTCTGTTCCTCTTCATGTGGTATGTCATCATCCGTACACCAGTCAAGGACCACATCAGCAATATCCTTCGCTGTCATTCAATGTGCGACATGACGGAAAAACAACCAAACAAGTTCAACAATAAGAAATAACTTCACTAAATACACTGTGTAAACGTGTTTGCCACCAGATTGCCGAAGCTCACTCGGCGCATGCAACAATCGACTTATTTAGGTGTGAAAAAAGCACCACGAGAAATAAGTAATAGTTTTGGCTATCTCCAAGCATTGGGTGTCGAAAACGACACCTTGGTAAACGGCGGGGTGCAAAAAATAAGTGATAAAATAACTGTCACAAAAATGAAACAGAATCGCACAAACCATATATTTGAAAAGTAGTTGTTTTTTTAGGAAAAGTCACTAACTCTCAAACTCACAGGATGTGCAGATTTTGCTAAAATTGAATTTAAAAATAACTTGGTGTCTGTGGTGTTCTGTAGTAATTCTCGTGCGTACACAGCAATCAGTCCTTGCAATGTAATCGCCCGCATGCGCCTTCGGGGAAACCATGGCAGTGCACCGTTGGCGTGTGCTAGCAGTGAGCGTCAGTTTTCTTTCTGTGTACATGTCAAATACACGGGTATAAACGCTGAACGACTCCGAACACAACATGGTGTCAGAAGTACGATATTAGGACGACTGTCAACAAGGTGAGGTACATGGCTTTGCATATATCGCCGCCAAGCTGTTCCGATTTTTCCAAGCCCGAAAGCTGGCAAGGGTGGATTACGCACTTTGAAAGCTGTTGTTCTATGGTAGACGGTGCCTGTAACCTAGTGAGTCTGATGATGCTTTCAAGTGTTTTTTTTTTGTTTCAGTGCAGCACCTTTTTCAGTGGATTAAACTTTACGAAAAGCTATGCTCTGATTGGTAGTATCACTGCACAGTTAGATATGGAATTACTGCTGTGTGATGAAAACCTGTTTTGCATTGTTTTTAGTTTTTTTTCCTACTCAGTCTAGACCAGGAGTCTCCAAACATTTTTGTCCGAGGGTTGCACAAGCTGTTACACAAGATTTGGAGGATCGCATATAAACTCCCGGACCAAACTAAAATAATGTGAAAACTTGATTATTGTTTAATAATTAACGTATATTTATTAAAGAGGAATGGTGAAATTCCTTTGATTTTAACGTAGTGGGAAAATCAGGCTTAGATGGGATCCACTCCATTCAATCTTAGAAAAGACCTCAGATTGCGCCAACATATCAGCTATGGTTAGATCAGTTTTTGCAGCGCGGTAATGCTTAGCCAGCTAACCGTCTTACGTAATGTCATTGTTTCGGGATATGTTACAGTCTACCAAATCAAGAAATTTTTCGTGAAAATATGTTATTTTTCCGTTATTGATAAAGTGCCATTGCGGTCCGGATTTAGCCCGCTGGCCGTAGACTGCTCGTCTAGAAAAAAATTGGACGCTGCTGGTCTAGACAAATTGTGATTTTATGTCGGGCTTTGTGCGGCATGAAACATGTTTTGATTTTTGCGTTTCATCAGTACTGTTTTGCATAGCAATCAAAGTCTTCCATGTGCTTCGTGGCGCCTCATAATGTATTAATTTTTTGTGTTTAAGCCAAACATGTAAAAAGTGAATTTATGTTACTAGTAAAACACCAATCGCCAAAAATCTTGGTTCTAATTCAGTACAATCAAACGGTTGTCAGGCGCAAACTGAATGTCTCACTAGAACATTTGAAACCTTATTCAAAACAATTTAAATGCTTTTGCACCCGGCAGAGCACACCTATCCGATTTTTGCGCAGCTAAGCACCTCCGTCTGACTTTTATTAGCTGCATACTTTAACCTGATGTAAGAATGTGTTCATTTCTTCCCCACTGCCGGATCCCTGCATGACGATAAGTGATTGACGTTATGGTTGGGACGATGTTGCTAAAGTGTTTTGCTTCTCTCAGTGTTGACTGTGTTAATCATCTAACATTACTTTGTAATGCACTGTGACTAACCATTTCTGTGCTCGTGTGTTATTCGATTACCCTTGTGATATGGGCCATGAGTCTCTAAGGGGGCGGCAATAGCTAAATGGTAGACTGTCCGCCTTTTAATTGGAAGATTGGGTATTCGATTCGCAACCACTGAGTGAGTCACCATGGCGCTCCTTGGGCAAGACCGGGCACCTTAACCGCCCAGGCAAGAATCAAGTTCAGCGGTCGACCTGTCGCCAATTGCCGTTACCAAAATCAAATTAAAAAAAAAACAAATAAAATTAATCACAAAATAACAGATCCAAGTTTTGCGTTTGTGTTTCCAACGCAAAGCAATTTAGATGAAGACACAGGTAACGACGATTTACGTTTCCTTTTTGTTCTTGCCTGTCGCTAAGCGATGTTGGAGCTACTCAAACGCATTTAACGTTCATATTTTGCAGTGTGGTCCAACTGCAGGCCCGCGGATAGAAATTTTAAGGCCCGTGCGCTTTCTCAGTATTGTTTTCGGTGTGTATTTTACAGCAGTGGTAATTTTACCTAGAACAAGCATAACATCTTTCAATAAAAATGTATATTAATCCATGTTAGACTAGACCAACACCGGGGTGCCGCGGCATGCCCTAGGGTGCCACGAGCTATTACGTTTTTCAATATATAATTGAAAAGATATTTTCATAAGGTCGCCAAAAGTTAAACAAAATTGCTATGGCTTCGCCACTGGGTGCCGCAAATTATATTCTCCTTTTGTACGGTACCGCAAACCTAGAAAGGTTGGAAACCACTGGACTAGACTGTAGGGAGGTTCTGGAAATAAGTCAGCAAAGATGCTTCCCAAACTGGAAGATTTTGCACAAAAATGCCTTCTATATTTGGAGCACTGTTTCTGCCATGAACCAAGTCAAATCTAAAAACAAATCGAATTGCACCGAATCACTGAACAATAGCCTCAGGCTTGCTACAGCTAACATATTGGGTTTGATTTGGGGATGATAGGGTCAGAAGCCTCAACAACAGGCATTCCACTGACAGTGTTTGTAATAAATTGCTATTTTGTGTTGTGTAATTTTTTCATTGACGCACTCACTTATCTTACCATTTCAATTTCAAATCTTGTGAATCTATTGTTTTACATCTGTTTTTCATTTTGTAAGAAGGGGCCCGAAGTTTTAACGTTTTTATAAAACAGCCCGCAGGTCACAACTAGTTGGACAACGCTGATATATTGGACTACCTAGTAAATACGGCTGTTTTTAAGCTAATGATTGCATTTCGCAATGTCTAATGTTCACATTTCAGCACTATTTCAGTGTAAAACCGAACTGGCGTTTGATTTTGCTGAAACAAGAGAACAAGTTTTACGGTAGGAAATGCTGACTATACCCTATTTTGCAGCTGCAGTCAATTTGCAAGCTGTCCTGCTCGACAGAGTCATGCCTCATTCCATTTTGTGCATCACTGCCATGAACTTTCAACGTTAAATTTGAAAGGCGAACTCTCATGCTGCAGTTCAAGTTTTAGGAAAATGCTGTTTACTTGGTCAACATAGAATGTTTGTCTTAATGTAGCCTGTTCGAATGTAATAACTCCGCTGTGTTTAGTGCCGCAGTGTGTGGTTGTGATGGTTTCGTCGATACGGTTTTCATATCACTGTTTTATTATTTTGCAGAGAAGGCAAATTTTAGCTGTTGTTAATGCAACCACAGGACACGAGGCTGTGTAGGCCTACACAGCATTTGGAGTACGGCTTTAAGAAGTCACTGCAGTAGCCTCAAGCAGCTCATAGTCACCCCACCCCACCCGTGGCCCTGTGATACATGGGAGCCAAATGCTCACTCATGGGACTCGACCTCTTTTTGCTTTCTGCAAAAGCATCTTGTAAATTCATCAGTCATGATTTTAATCCTTGCGCTCATCCTGCTACAGAACGAGAATACCAAGTAAAAGTGTAAAACCGTTCGCAACCTAATGAAAGCTGTTCGTCCCTTGGCTAATGAGATGGTGGGTCACTTTTCAGTTCGCCTGAAGGTGGTTAACCGCGGGTTATTGCATTTATTGGTTGGTCAGATCCAACTGTGTGGGTGTTGCCTATATGCAGGGGAGATACAACTACTGAAATTTGAAAAAGTTCTGAAGACAACGAGGCTAAGCTTTCGCTTTGTAGATTATGGCATAGCTTATTTTCTTTACCTTTACAAATGCAATGCAGATAAGATTAAATTAGATTATTAGAAACACGACATTTATTTCAACCCACCAAGCAACGTGTGTTTCGGTAAAAATATTTTGTTTACCTGATGTTTGTCATCACGTGTATGCCAAATAATTAGGTAAGTTTTGTTTGTTGTCAGAGCTGATTGCTATAAAATCAAATGGGTCAACCTTCGGAAGCACCGATGATGGCCATGCAAAAGAGTGTCATGGCAGGTTTGGAGATGATCGAACCCGACAAACGCCCCAATCCTCAAGAGCTATTCCAGTCCATAATCGACATGTTCAACTCGTCGCAAATCACCGAATTGGACGGTTACCGGTTTCCACCCGGTGTTCTAAAAGATGCATCTCAGTATGCTTATGAAAAGTTCGAGCCTAAGGAAGGAGACGTAATGGTAGCATCATACGCAAAAACAGGTGAGAGAAGCAGCTTATTGCGCTGCAATGATGTATCTACAGAGGCCCGCCGCCAGGATTTAGCAGCAGGGGGGGCCAAAAACCAGAAGGGAGGGCCACATTTTAAAAATACAATATTGGATGTATGTAGCAAACGGGGGGCCATACGTGAAATGGGGGGTCGGGCACTACTAGCCCCCCCGCTGGCGACGGACCTGTATCTACATACCGTGGAACATAAAGTTGGTGGACAAATATGTCCCACACAAAACATCATTAGAAAACTCTTTTGCAAAAACAATTGTTTTTCTAGAATCACAAATTCTCAACTTAAGTGTTTCAGGACTGAGCCGCAGAGTTACGACGCAGCGTACAGTGGTTTCACTGCGCCTTAGATGTTTTTTTTTCATCTCCTAAAATAATGCCTTCCGGGTAGTCTTTATACTTGTTGAATCCACATTTTGAATATACAGTGAATCGATAAGGGTGCCTCGTATAAGCGCTTATCAGGAGTAAGAAAAGTTAAATTCATTTGTGTGTAGAAACAATGGACACTACAATGCAGACATGCGTAAGGATTCTCCTCTCTTTAATGCACAGGTATTAACCTGCTCCAGGGGGCTCGGCGGCCACTTTGAGAAAACTGCGTTTAGCGGAGGGCTGTCCCTTCTAATTTAATCATGAAGTAAACAAACAAAATCATAAGGTAAAAAACAAAAAACAACGGTACACAGAAAGTTTTCATGAAAGTCTAACTGTTCTTCTTGTACAAATACACTTTATCCAGCGCAAGCAATTCAATGTGACAGATGTCACCTCACACACTTTTCAAAAATTTACAGATTTAAATATTTTTTCTGGATACTTCCGCGGGCCACTAAACGCTTTGGCGGGCCATATGTGGCCCGCGGGCCGCTGATAGCCCACCCCTGACCTAGTCCATAGACCCCTAAGGGGCGCGTTAAAGTGATTTAAGCCTAAGCAGTCCATGAATGTGATTTATAGTAAAAGTTTAATACCATAGGCTTTGCTCTGGCATTTCGAAAGGGCTAATAGTCTTTGCAGACATTCATATTGCTACTCCGATTATTAAGATCTAATTTCAAATTATTTATTGCAACCTTTCTTATTGAGGGATCCGTAACCTTTACTAGGATGTGTTGTGAGTCCGTGAGCCACAAATGTTTAAGAAACGCTGAACCCTGCATTAGAGATGATGTAGTAGAGATTAGTTCAATACCTAAAGATCAACTGGTTAGCGAGCCTTGCCGCTAGCGCTAAACTTTTGTGCCCTGTTATATTGTAAATGTTTATCCTGCGCAGGTAAAAGGTCTCTCTGATAGTACCAATTTCTGTACACTGCACTCAGTTGCTATTATGTCAAAATTGCCAAAAGCGTTGGCTTATTTTAGTCAGTTGCGTAGTTTTTTGACAGAAAGTAAGAGCATTTTTTCACAAAAAGGAAACGTAATGCTCGGGTAAAGTATGTTCAGACACAAAGGTGTGTAAGAAGCAGGCGCGGATTTACCATTAGGTTAAAAAGGCTTTAACCTAGGCCCCCGATTTCGGGGGCCCCAAAATTTTGGGAATAAGGACAATTTCCAGCATTTCTGTAAAGCATTTAAATGTGTATTCTTGTTTTGGTTCCATGCACATTTTTTACTATGCCGCTAACAAAATATCTATAGAACAGGGGTCACCAACGTGGCGCCCGCGGGCACCAGGTCGCCTGCAAGGACCATGTACGTCGCCCGCGGGCCTGTTCTAAAAATAACAATAGCATGATCAATGTCTTCACATTAACGAATATCGATACTAAGATAATTAAAGAAAATTGAGCAAAATTTTTATTTCAGAAGTGTGTATCAAACTAGTAGCCCTTCGCATTGATCGGTGCACAAGAAGTAGCTCGCAGTTTCAAAATGGTTGGTGACCCCTGCTATACAAGAATGAGCGCAAAAGATTGAAGTTAATGACGATAAGCATTCTCTTTATATGGCGTTGAGAACAGGTTATTGTTATGTATAATGTATGGAGCAAAACGCCTGAATCCATTTTTCAGATTACACGAGTCCAGTGAGGTACTCAATAAATATGCAAGTTGAGCGTTGTCAGATAACTTCACCTCTGCCTTTTCCGTTAGTTTCATTGTGACAGTTTTTGTTCCTGACATCGAGGAAATTCAGAATAAAGTACTGTAATATGTTTATGAATTGGAACAACTTATTCAGTGAATGTAACGAGCACGTGTAGTGATAATTTGTATGACATCAGGCGTCGCAAACCTTCCAGAAGGTCCCCCAATTTAAAAGAGCCTAGGGCCCCAAAAATGAAAATTCGCCTCTGCTAGGAAGATTGCAGGTGGAGAGGTGACGTGTTACAATTCTTATTTTCTGCACTTCAATGCAAGACACGACGTCGTCGTAGCCCAAGTTGTTTCGCGCACAAATTTTTCTTATGTTACTTTACTGACCTGAGATGTTTCAAAATATCTTTTATAACGACTTTCCGAGAGCCATGTGCGTGGAAATCATGTCCTGCCTGCAAGGGCGTACGCAAGGGGAGGGTTTTGGGGTTAACCCCCCCCCCTTGAACTTAATATTTTACGAAAACTTTATTACCTCCGCAAAGGAGATTAATTGTTTTTGCATACCTTTTGCTTGTTAATTTGTCGACTTCATGCAGATACCACGGAATGAATTTGCATGCAACTTTCAAGGAACATTGTGAACGGCCCAAAAAGTAATAATTAAGTTTTGTTGGGAATCTGGGTGATCGCCTGCACCCAGAAACCATCTCACCACTTTTTGCAGACCTATCATCCACTACGCATGTTTAAGATTTTGTTCAGCGATAGTTCACTTTATACTAAACAATTGTCTTTATTTTGTCTGCTATGGCTGTGCAGCGCAAGTGCTGACTGCATTGGGGACATTATCAATTTCTGTAACATGATAAAACTGTTGCACGAGCTCAAAATCAGCAGTTGTTAAATTAGAAGCATTCAGGTATTTGATATACATAACAAAAATCGAAAGTTACTTGCGTACTTCATGCGCATTCTCAGTTCTTGTGTAGATCAGCAAGATTCGATCTTTCAAAAACCGGGGTGTGCGTCAGCCAGTCCAGCCGCACACTTTCTGTGCCCAACTGCTTGTATTCGACAAGACATCAGTGCAGCCTCATTTTGCAGTTGTAAATTGCTCTAACGCAGTGATGAGCGTGTTTTACTCCCCTGTTTGAACGCGCAGCCTGATATTTTTGCAGTTATGAACTGCTGTGTCGTAGCGTTGCGTGTATTTTCCTCCGATATCCTAACCTGGAGCGCTGATAGTTTATATTCAGTTCAATGACACATAAACTACGAGGAGTGCGTGTAGACGAATATGCATATTATGTCAAGAAACTTCGCCAAAACGTTAGTTTGGAAACATAAATATGATGTCAAATTGTGACGTCACAAACAGCGCACAACAAATACAAATGACCGCCATATGCCACTGAATGAAACCTCCACCGTGAAAATTTTCTGCGTACGCCACTGCCTGCCTGAGACCTGTGAAGCGCAAATATAACATGACTGGCAGTTCTTTCGCTGTAAATTGACAACGGCGTTTATGCTGCTGCATTAATATCCAGATGTAAGCCACATGTTACGTCAGAAAGTACGCACTATAATGCGACCTCAGTTATTCACAAACAAGGTTTCTTCAACTTTACTGTTACTAGCAATCATTGTCCTGGTGAACTAAACAACGAAGCAGAGGAGAGGACAATCCTTTATATTTTTTGTTCAGACAAGAACTTACTCCAGTATGAAAAGTAACTCGGACATGTTTTCTCAACCTTTTTGCTTAGGCTACGTGGCCCATAAACTTTGGCAGTAACTGCGTGGCCTATACTAATAAGCATAGACTATGCATAATCAAAAATAAACAAACATGCATAAACACACACATTATTCTAAAGTAGCGAACTGATTACTGTATATAATTCAGTGAGAATCTTGCTGCTGAATATAGTCGATGTGTTCGCTCGCTGTAGTGATTTCATGTCTAGAAAAGTGTACTCAACAAATTATGTTCGAAATCCCTGGTCCACTCGAAACTGCGCTATGGTCTACAGGCAGTGGCGTATATGAGGTTTCCCGAACACGGGGACGAAGTATAACGGGAAAGTTTTAGTTGTTAGGCTAAACAATGCCGTATTTAGCTACATTCGAAGTTCCTACGTGAGTTCGATCATGAATGTAACAAGGACGGTATTCACAAAAGCTAAGTTTGCTTGACCTCCCTAACAAA
>Ga0210059_1000179_pt1 | contig 66403 bp, 35 predicted proteins | sample Ectturendosymbi2_FD_188042 | JGI IMG/M metagenome (GOLD analysis project Ga0210059, IMG submission 188042) | Ecteinascidia turbinata endosymbiont from Florida, USA - Sample 2 (SPAdes) (version 2) | ecosystem: Host-associated > Tunicates > Ascidians > Unclassified | place: Key West, Florida... | reverse complement strand
GTCAATTCTCCCACTTCTGCAAAAGCCAGCCGCTTGAGGAGCCATGCGCACTGTGGTGTACAAAGCTTCACAAGTTGTGCAGAAGCATTTCATGATGGTGAAGAAACTCCAAGGCGCCGGCCTGCTGCATGTGATGTAGAACAACCTTCTTGGCGCATTTTCCCTGCAAAAGAAAGAGACCGCGGCAGCAAAAAAAGAGAAAACGGCAACAAATACAACGGAAAACGAAACAGCAATAAACAGTCAATTCATACACGCAAAAACACACTAGAATCTAATACTAATGTTGCACTCACAGTATATACCTGTTTAGCTAATATCAATGGTACATTACAAACAGGCAGAGATCGGAAAATCCCAGGTGTACAGCCCTAACCTTAGCGTAGTTTCATAATATCGCATAGGATAATCAATCACTATATTCATTAACCAGTTTGTCTTTTAACTGCCTTTTGAAGGCAGGTGGTGAAATATCATATAAAGAAGGATCAATGGAGTCCCAGATTTTTGGGCCAAGGTGTTTTAGAGATCTTTTGCCTTTGACTGTCGAAGCCAGTTGCCAAATGTATCCACCTCGTGTGGCAGCACGGGTTGCATGGGAGTGGGCCTGATTTACAGAAGTAAACAAATGATCGAAATTAACAGGTATTCTACCCCAGTGCAAATTATGCATGAACTTACATATTTCAAGAATGAATATATCATTGATTTTAAGAAGGTTTAAGTTTTTATACAATGGTGAGACTCTCGACTTGTAAGAGCTATAGGTCATTGCTCTTAGTACTTTGTTATGTAAAACATTCAGTCGGTTCAAAGCTGTTTTTCCAGCTCCACTCCAGACACCAATTGCATATTGGAGATGACTATAAGTTCAACTGTAGTAAACTGATCTCAATGCATTATTACTTAGGTAATATCGTATCCTATAAAGCATTGCAACACTTCGGGAGAGTTTTGTTTCAAGGTAATGTATGTGGTATAAAACATGTTGGCAAATATGAGTTTGGCAATATTTGCCAACTTTGGCACCATCTGGCAACCTTGATTGGCATCCCGATTGCTGGATCTACGACACATCGAGAAACATGCTTTTCAAATTGTAAAAATAGTGTAAAGTTTTGACGATACCGCAGTGAGAAACCAGTGGTCTATACCTTACACCAGGATTTCTCAATTTGTTTACATACGGAGGAACACCAAGTAATGACCCCATCTTTCAAACGATACACGCAGGAAGCTGGCAGTAGAACTGACGATCATTATGAGATAACAAACTCCACTATATGACGACAGGAGTCAACTGAACTTGCAATGTGTGATGCTGATTGTTCAACGGAGCACAATTTGTGAAACGCTGGTTTGCAGTCACGTTCGTGTTTGTTGATTCGAAGATGTTCAAGCGCATCTCTAAAACTTGACGCAGATGCGCCGCGACCCAAGGCGAGGTTGCTGCTTCTTGATCTCTTGTGGATCAGTCATTGGCGTGTGCCGGCTTCAGCTGTGTGGCACCGCCAGCGCCGACATCAGCAGTTGGCAGATTCTTTGAAAGTGTGAAATCTAAAATGAGCGTTTTGTGTGTTTCGTGCCCAGCATTTTACAAAAAATTTGTTTTGTTTCAGTGCGTCCCTGTAGCTTACGGTAGAATCCGCTGGTGTTGCAGATTCAGCTACGCTCAACACAAGCAGCAAAATACCCGGATAGTGCTTTTAGGTGAAAATATAATACTTTCAATCTCCAAAATTATATCTTCTCCCTGGCTAGATTGCAAGTCAAAAATTGCTTAGTACCAACTTCGATTGTAGCATAAGGTGATCAACGTATTCTAAGCGCGGATCGCGCGTCTGGCTACGTTTGGTGTCTCAGGCGACCCTGATCAATGTTGGTTGTACTTGGCCAAGTCTTCGTCATACTGATCATTGCGGCAATGACATTCTGTATGAATGTGTATGGCCTGCCTTGAATCCTGAGACGCAAGGAGGTGCGAAAGGCTGTTCAGCAGTTTGCATTTTGGCTAAAAGATGAACTGTCACCATGTTTAGTTTAAGAAAAGTTGTCAGTGGTTTAAGAAAAAAATCATATACTTTAATTCCAATCATTTCGCCATTAATTTAAAAATGTAATTTTACGTCATACTAGATTGGAAAGAGTTTTTCAAAAGTACGTTTATTCAGATGAAGGAAATATAACATGAGGAGGTGTGGTCTAACGGTTCACACTTTCTTTATTAAATCTTGGTGACAATGAAGGTATTTGTTTTGAAAATGAGCAACAGTTTCTAGCGTTTTTTTGATTTTCTAGTACGATTACCAAAATTTTCCAAGTTTTGATCTTTTTCAAAATTTTTTAAATTGTTCAAAAATCTCGTGCTTACACTACGATAACGTTCATTTGTATTTTCAAATATAAATGTAAAAAACATTTCATTAACCAACGTTAGGTTCATTTGTTTGTTTTTCATTTCAAGTTTTTGAGAAGGCCAGCAAAGGTGCTCTGAATATTTTAACGAGAAAAACTATTCAGTACCATTACTTTCACAGAATTAACTCTTTTTTCACTCTCAGCTAAGAGATGAGAGAAATTGTAGTTTGTGAATTTTTGTAGTTATCAATAGCGGGCTATTTTGTACGAATTGCAGGCAATACCTGATTATTAGATGATAACGTAAGGAAAGTCGTCATCGAACTCCGTTTCGAACTGCTACTCCGTTAGCATCAATTGCAAGAAAAAAGTCTTGGTTGATTGTTTGAATGAGCGAATCTTCAACTTTACCAAAAGTTATGTGGCGCGGCGAAGTTCTGGTTGTGCCACTTGTCACTTTGCTTTGTTGAACACGCGGTGTCAGCGAAGAGCTATTTTCACACAGTTTTTCATTCTTTTAGGCTTTTATTTATATGGCATGTCTGACTCCACCCCAGCATTGCGTAATATGTCTGGCACTTGCGAAACCGCTAGATAGTGAAGGTTGCCACAGCCGTTCGTGCAAGGGTAGGGTGGCTTGCATAAGCAGAACTTAATGCACGGTTGCAGTTGTATTTGAACTTTAGACAGCACATCTCTGTGCAAATTAGAAAGATGTCCCGTTTTATGGTCGTCAGTTTTGGTGGGAACTGTTGGCATATCAGTATTGTTGTTACCGGAGGCGTGAGAATAAAAGAGAATTAACTGGTCGTACTCACAGCACACTTTGATTTTCGGAGCGGAGGACTCATCTCGCGGGAAAATCGCTCTATTAGGCAGGAACAACGACCGTACAGCACCACGGAAAGTGGATAGCAGAGCTGGCATTCAACTTGTGAACTGTGAGCGACAGACGTTGCAGCCTTGGAGTGTTTTTGAGTTTAGTGCTGTGTCTTCTCCCAATGCGCTCTTTGGTTTTGTTTACATTTTATGTTTGCGGCCTGAGTTTCATAGTGTAAAAGTTGTACACTGGTGGTAAGGTAGGATATCAGCGCCTAACTGTATCCTTTAATTGACTTCTTGTTGATGGTTTGGTAGAGCAGTGGGATACGTGAAAAAAATGCATTCTTGCTAACGGTAAAGGTTTTCACGATGTAGTGCCATGCGTTCGGCCCGCAGTTGAGTTGATTGAAATTGTAAACATCAGTTGCAGTTCATCTTCTCTGCTGAGCTTTCAGCAGTATGTGAATACATCGGAGTACAAATGCAAATGGAGCTAATCCAAACGAAATTTGTTTGTGGCCATCGTCGACAAGCAAGGCGTTAAGGCTGACCTGTAGACCTCTCAGTTCAGCGCCAGCTGCACATCTCAGCAGTCTGTTTTAGTGAGTTCATGGTAGCCCTCGCTCGGCTCGACCAAAGTTTCCTTGAATTATTATAGACCTCTCTATGCGTTCTTCGCACTTCCTCACTAATCCGCGCAGTTGGGCCTTTTTTCCAACCAAACTCCACCTCCGTCTGATAAAGAAGGCAGAACGTCTGAAAAAAAGCGTTAACTTGTGGTCTAATGACAGTGCGATGTGTACAACAAAAAAGTTGATTAGCTAGTTCTCGTAGAACAGTGGCAGGGTTTGTCATTGCTCGAAAGGCGTTGAAAAGACTTTTTTGCCGGCTTGCCGGCCGGCATATAAATTCAAGTAGTGCCGGAGTGTCGTTCAATACTAGGCAGCTGGCGGTGCTAACATAGCTGTCTGATCAGGCTATGGGAGTACTAGTGCGCGATCTCAAACTCTGAAATAATCTGTTGCATTGAATTTAGAAAAGGTGCCCATTTATCGGTTTTAGTGTACGGAGTGATGACAGATTTCAGCACACTTATTCCAACTTATTCATCAAGGGTGCGCTAAAATGAGTTGTATACTTTCACAAATTTTTGCCCAATTGGAATCAACAAAACGATTTCCGTTCTTTCATAAGAAACTCTGCGCGTTATATGAAATGAGTTATATCTTCTATCTGCGCGATTCCAGCAGATCTAAATGCTCGGCAGGATTCTTGAATCAGAGTGGAAATTTTCGAAGACGAATGTCAGTTATCGCCAGTATAAGAACTCTAAGCAAGGTAGAACTAATTTAAACATGTCGTTTTTCATCTTGTTGCAGTAGGCAGAAAACACTTGTTTGGCTGCGGTTGTGGATTCATAATTCGGCGCAATGAAGTTCGATGCGCATTCGAGCCACGATCCTGTCATGTCCGAATTCCATCATGTGCGCCCAATTTTTTACAATGGAACTGATGATGATTTAGAGTACTATCGTTGCTATGGTCCATGTCTCAGCGAAGAGATCTGGAAAAAATTTGAACTTTTGCCGACTCCACCTTTGTCGCCCGAGCACAGCGGTTCTGTTGAGCCCGACAGTGATTCAGAGGTCGCTAAAATATTGAGATCCTGCGTGTTGGAGTCTTCAGCTAATGTTGATGACCCTGTGGAAAATAGTTCGAGTCTTACTCTCAACAGTGCACCATTTCTCTTTCCCAAGTTTAAAGAAAGTGAAGAAACCGATTTCGAGGATGACGCCAAGCTAATAAAAGATTGCATGTGGAATGGTTACGGTCACAAACCTCGTTCCGAAGTTCCGAGGCGTTGTCACAATTCTTCACCCATGTCGGCGTATCACATTCCGGCAAACGGCTTCGTGGATCCTCGAGCCGTCTTTCCTGTCGCTGAAAAGAGCAACCAGGACAAGTCGTTGGACAAGCGTCGCCGCCGCAGCGACGGTGGAGATTGCGTTAGCGACTCCGGTACGTGTTTTCTACTATTTTACCTGCATGCGCTCAGTAGTTGTTTCTGAGGTCACCGCAGGGCTACTAGCCCGGCTAGCAGTGATGCGTGTTGAAACGGTTTGCCTTAAAAGGTTTACAACAGCTTGACTCACAGTTCTCCAAACTCTGTTCTATGCGATGTTAATAATCGACTTGGTTCTTCATTCACAGCCGACTCAATTGCCAGAACAGCGGAGAACGAGACCACATTTTTATCTTATTGGACAAACTCTCTTCCGCTCAAACACAATCAATTCAAAGCTCGCCTCACCTGTATATTAACATACTTAGCCTTCGTTTAAAAACCCATTCCCTGCCGTGATCTGCACCGTCGTATTTTGGGATTGGTGACCCGGTTTCACGAATGCTATTTTCACAAAAGTTACGACATCAGTATCCGGAAATTTGTTGAGTACTGTGATGCCTGTACATCATAAGAGAATATATTTGGCGGAACCACTTGTTGTTGGCGTGTTTCACCAGTGTGTAAGATACCGTTGCCGAGGGGACAGCAGATTGCACAGCAAGGATAACCCCATCTTTGTGCAAAAACCGCAAAATGCTTTGCATTTTCGCACGTTTCACTCAACATTACATGAAACATATTGTCAACAATGGGCGAATGATTAGGTCGGTTGTATGGTTGCTGAAACCATCTTTGCTGTCAGTTTCAAACTATTTCCCACTAATCGCCTTTTGCTTAACCTGAACGTACTGACAATTTATCACAGCTGGTGTCTCTAGATAGGATGAGTTGCTTCCTTTTGTTTTAACTTCAATCACATCCGACGCGAAATTAACCTGCATTGTCCTAGCGATGCGTTCTGTCTCCAAGTTCTTGATAAGTCTTTGGATCAGCATAGCAACCGTTGCTTCGCTGGAAGTAGTAACTATTGCTGGGCGGTATTTGCGCTGCTGTGTGGTGCGGAAGCTCATTAAGCTCACGCGCGTGCCGCAAATTAACTTCAGGCCGGGCAAGAGCGACCGACTATGTGCGTACGTGTCGTGCTTCGTTTCGAAGGTGTGACTTACAACTAGCCTGGTTCATGTGGCTGTGAAGAAGCCACTGAGCAATAAATTACGGCCTGGCTTTTTCTTACTGGTTTAAAAGTAATTTCAGGAAAGCGTGATGTGTCGTCAAGCAGGGTTGCCCAGCTACCTGCATGAATTCAACTAAAATCTTCGCTGGTCTTTGATCTGCGTGAACGTCTTTTGAAGGCCTCGCCGTTTGTGGAAACGGGTGGGGACGCTATAGACGTGAAAATTAATAACGTTTCGCGTTTGTACCCTGCTGGCGTTGTGCGCCTTGAAGCATTCACTTCAAACAAACCACGCGCTAGTTACCGGGGTATTACCTTTGCTGTACCGTAGCGTAGAGTGTTGGCACTTGGTGGTCAGTCGGTTTTTCGCGTCCAAAAACTCCTGCTTCATGTTCTTGAGCTAGCCCATGCTTAGCTCAGTGTTTTTAAGCTTGCCTCGCCAACTTCAACAGTGTGCGACCCATTCATGCATTTTTAAAGAAAAGATCGATTTGCAGGCCACATTGTTGTCGTGTATGGCTAAGTGCATGAAACATGGCGCTGTCGAACGAGACGTGGGAAAGTACCTCGCGGGCCAAGGCATTAGCTTGTTTTTGGATCATTTCGGAATTATGCCGTCTGCATCACTGTTGATGGGCAACAACGTTACGCTTCGTCTTGCGTGCGAACGGTTTGCGTGAGATTTACGAATCTGCCGAAACTTCAACATGCCATAGGGTAAGCTATTAAAGTGCTGTTTCCCATACAGCATTACGCACGCTGTTGTGTGTAGAGAATCTTGGAATCCATTTCTTGGTGGTGAGGTTGCAAATAACGGTTAGTGCCTTGGTTCAAATTAAAGTATTGAATTAGTGAAAGCGATTCATGTGTGTGCTGGGGAACCCGAGAATCCTTCGCTTACTGCAGCGACGATTGAGTGTTATGATGGAGAAGTTATTCTGTTTTGCAAACTTAAGCTGACCCCTCACTCTTTCTACCCACATTCGCATTAATTTAACAAGATTAATACTCTTGCCGCAACATTCCTTGCCCGCAGAAGGTATTGTTTACGCTGTTTGAAAATTTTACTGCAATAAAGTTAACCAAACACAATTGTAAAATCAAGGTGCTGCACTAGAATCTTTTTTTCCAAATAAAAGTCATTAAATCGCTCTGTGGACTCCGCTGACTGCGAGATTATCCCGCTTTGTAGAAGTGGGATGCCAAACAGAAACCTGAAATAACGAGATGCATTTAATAAAAGGCTTTACATAATTGCGAATTTCATTTATTTGTCTTTAGACTAAACTCTATCTATCTACGGTTTGAAATAACAATCTGATGCGAATTTCAGACGTAGAGGAATTTGTGTGCAGCTAAAACGACTCATTCGTTGTTGCCAATCATCCTACGTTGAAAGGGAGGTTGGGATGTGTCATTTCATCGTGCAGCGCATTGCTGTCGTATGAAAGAGAAGCGGTTGGTAAATGTGGATTGAAAACAAATGTTGGGAAAATGTTCGGCTAAATAGAATATCGCAATGAAACAAGTGACTTAATCAGAGTAGTGCTAATGCTGTAGTCCATAGAATATCAGTCGTGTGCCAACCTTCTGTTGTCAGAGCGTTTCTTTAGCGTTTCACTCGTGCACCAAATTTTCAAATTATTATTTAACGTTTTTTTGTGGCATATCAATAAGCAATCATGACCGAAACAACATTAGTTTTTCTTTCGCTCCCATGCATGAAATGGTAGCTAAACATCTCTAATTGTGCGTGTAACCAAGATAGCTGTTTCCGGGAACTGTGTGCTTGGCATGGGGGCGATCGGGACGACAATGCCCAAGCGTCATAGCCATGTGGATGTGTGTGCTTTAGCTTGTTTGTGTTTTGGGCGTGTGTACCCAGCGGTCATTGTTATGACGATTCTATTCTCCCCCAAAGGAGGCACCATTAGGACCTAGGAACGCTAAAGATTTGAGAATTTATTTCTCCCGTTTTTTTAACCGAAGCTCAAGCTGCTCTGCCAACCTGTCGGCGGGCACGCATTGCGCTTCGCGCTTCACAAGCGAAGAATAGTTTCATCCTCGTTATTTTTGCTCGATGTTTTATCGACAGTGAAAGTTATAAAACTGCCGCACGTCCGATGCGACTCTTGTCTGTCGTCGTAAGCATTGTTGACTTCTGCTGAAAAGTCGACCCGATTTTGACGGCCGGAGTTGCGCGTCGTGAATCGTACTTATCGTCGTTCAGTCGCGACTAACGAACGCTGTTTGAACCTGCCTCAAATTCAGAAAAGTTTGATCTGAGTTTGTTTGATTGAGTGTAGCTATAATTACATAAGACGTTATCATCCAATTACGAAGTCGCAAGACATTGTTCAAAAGTGCTTCATACTCAATGTACATTTTGCTTGAAAGCCGCTTGCCTGGACTTTCGGTCTACCACAGAGTTGCAGTCCGCGCTTTCACAGGGAACGTACGTAAACCGCACTATTTTCAAGTTCGTTTGCTCCAGGCAAGGTCAAACAGTCGCCGTGATGTTTTGGTATCATCACCTTCCTTCCTGGTCAGGTCGTAGTTTGCAGCGCACTTCGTTTTTTTTGTTCGCTTCGTTGGGAAATTGCGGTTCGTGTCCTGGCGTTTTCAACGTCCGGATCTCTATCATCAAGCGGTCGCGTTTAGTTCATGCAGAACAGCAACGAACTGTTTCGATGCGCTTTGTCATTCGAGGATGTCCTTCACATCCGCCAGCTTTGTTTCATTTTGAACGTGCTTGCATGTGTCTGCAGATCACCGCGGCTTGCGCAAAGTTGGCTTCTTTATTTGTCGCGACAGACATGGTTTCTAGTGATGCATCGATGAAATACGTGAAGTTGGATCAATCTGTAAAAAAGGCGTTTATTCACTGCTTGCTGCTGCACTGAATTCTTGGCGCCATATGCAGTCGTGCATGTTGCCGGTTGTCGTCCAAGTCTCAGTCAAAAAAACAAAGCGTCGAAATGACGCGTGTATGCGGCGTGCAAATGCCCGGCGGCAGTTCATGGCTCTAATGGTTGTGTCCATTCAGAAGTGGTGTTGGCCAACCTGTATTTAATGTGTTTCACATTTCGCGAATGTGGTAGGGACGTTTGAGTAATGTCGAGCGGTATTCCTTGCTTTTTATCGTCATTTGTCGAGTCTACAACCAGCAACCCCTTGAGAGGTTCACTTAGCTTGACTATGTCTCCATGAGCCGTGCGTTACGACTCAGTGTATGTTTGGTTTTCATTCCACGAAGTGTCCAGCCTGTGTGGGGATCTTACATACAACCGATATCAAACCACTTGCCTACGTTCCCGGCTCGGTCGCTCCAGGCGCGCTTCTGACGCTGCAAAGAAAGCATCGCCATTGACTTGGTCTGTTAAAATTTTTGTGCAATTTAGGAAAAAAACGCGTGTGGGTGTTCCTTCGATTGTGCGCAAAGCGGAACTGTTGAGCTAACTGCAGTCAAAGAATGCGCGGCACGTTAACTGGCGGGACTTTTTGCCATTCGCTCATGACTGCCACTGTGCCAAACACATGACTTCGCCGGTTGCTGCCGCTCAGCATCTTCCGTGAGTTGTCACATGACCACCAGTCATCTTAAAACGCAACTGCCTTTTCCAGGAGCACTTCTTTCCGCCGATACGACTTACAAAACATAGCTTCTGGCCACAACGAAATTCCCGTAAAGTGCTTGCGCAATCAAATTTATCTGCGTTTCCAACTTTGTGTCGCTTTACGCTGTGGCTAGGGCTGGCATTGTTGATCCCGCACAAGCAATGAAACAGTAGGTGAGTGTGGGATACATCTTGGCGCATCGCGTGAGTCACCGCTTCTTCAAACATCGCCGCTGGTGTTTTCGGATTTAAAACAACTGGCATGGCTGTGTAAGCGCTCGATTCTGTGTAGACTTCCTGTGGACTCCCAATGCGTAAAAAACATCCAATGAATCATTGCCTTCTTTAAAAAAAATCATAATATCCTGGGCGTCTCCTCTGCTTATCTTTGAACAAAGTATGATAAACAACACTGAATTAGAATTGATGTGTTCTCGAAAACATTTACTCTGGTAACGTTTCTACAATAGCAAAGTTGATATCAAAGCTGTATGTCGCTTTCAGACTGAAACAGCTTTTGAATGAGTTTATGTGAACATTGTTTTATATGAATGGTCAAGTGATGACTTCAGAGCAAAACCCTCATCCTGCAGCGGGCACGCGTAACAGCAAACGTCATACTGCGAAACAGCAGTTCAAACAAATGTTTCCACTTCTGAAGATTAGTCGCCATTGGAATCCCAGCGATGTTTAGTTCTGGAGCTAACCTTGTTGTGCCAGGTGTTTCAACCGGTCCTCACTACAGCGCTGTTGTCATACGCGTCTGACCTCCTTTACGCATCTTCCAGTGCCGCGCAACAAGCGGACGTCTCCAAACGCGAGAGCCAACTTCCCAGTCTCCGCGCGTAGTCGGGAAGCGCACTTAACAATCCCCGAGTGTTTGTAGGGCGCTTGTACGCATACGTAGCATACACGTGCGCTGTATCCCATGTTCGGCGCTTGTTCACCGCAGTAAAGCTGGTAAGCCAAACCGCACGCTTTTGCTTGTTGAATTGGTACGAGTCAACATACTTCAGCATATGGTCACGCCTGGAGATGCCAGTTTGTAGTTAAAAGAGAGCGCCGTTTTGAAACTTCGCTGGTCAAGCGGTCTCTGCTCGGACATCGTGAACCCATTTGACTTGCCTTTGATATGGTCATCGCTTTGGTCACACCGGACTAACTCGTTTGTTTGTGAGTACGTCGATCAAGCGTGCAATCGCTTGTCTGACACGTAGCGCATTTTTGTAATACCGTTTTGAAACGACTAGGCGCCTTTATGGACAATGTCTTGCGAATTCATTTTGTTTCTTCTAAAATGAACTTGTTTCGGTATGGACGGAATGCTGCTCGCGACAGAAAGTTGATAAAAACCTGTACGAAATTTGCATGTAAATATTGGGACGCAACATAGTGCTGATTTGTAGTTTTACCCACCATCCAACTCAACTTTCACGATGCTCTCACGTTTTATCGGGCCGTTTAACACAACCATGCCATGTCACATGGAAGAGAGAAGCAATTTGGACCTTTCACACTCGCAGCAGATGTGGAATTTGCTTGTGGTTGAAATCTACCTTGCTTTTAGTGCCTACATATACCGACATGGCTAGTGACTATTGCAAATAATTCCTGCATCGCGTATCAACAACACATCACACGAAAGCTCCGGACGACGTGAGCTGTGCTGCTGCGCGAGTCAGCTTCATGCGACGCGCTGCGCGAGACGGGCGAACGAGAAAATTTAATCCACAAAACGTTAGCGCGTGGGAACTGATTGAGACGGCGCAGCGAGATGTTTTCCCTGGTGCGATGACCGTGAAATGCGGCGACGTTAAATCGGTAGGCAATAAGGCGGAGCAGCGCCTTGTACGAAGTGCCGCCGGTTTCTCTCGAAGGTTTGGGAGCAGGAAAACTGTGAAGAGCTTTCTTGCAACGGCTGTCTTTCAATCAGCGCTGGAATGCAACTCACGCCGCGTGGGAGCTGATGTTTTGGCGCCGGGCGTGTAAAGAGTGCGAAGTCCCAGCGCAGTTTGGCGCTAAATTTGTTTTCGGTCAAGGGCTACGGCTGTGAGTAGCACTGGCTTAATACGAACCAACAGGGCAAGGGGGTGGTGAAAAACATTGGCGTGAAGCAGCAGGCGCGCAAATGAATTGTTTAATGGCAATGTCGCAAGTACAAACGCCGAACTATATGCCTATAGCTCCTTTTCTCATTGGCATTTTTGACAAGATTTTACTTCCAGGACCACATGTGTTTAGTGTTCCCTGAACATTATTGGCAGTCTTTTCCCTGCAAAGCTTTTTACGTTGTGAACCACGCTGTTGGTTCTTCATGGGTTCAAAATGTCGTTGGTATGTAAACGCCCGTCTAGCAGAGGGCATTGATCTCTTAAATACGTTTCAACTGCTGCTTGTTTCTGACCAAATCCCGCTGTTAATCTCGCCATATGTCCTCCAGGCTGTTCAGATTGCGCGCACGTTAATTGCTGGCCTTCGGCAAGGCAGCAATCAGTTGCTATCCATGCATCTTTCCTTCTTGGAACACGATCGCAAATTATATTTATAATTACAGGGTTACCGTACAGTGCTGTGTTGCGCAGACATTTTTGCTCAACCCTGGCATCTCTTGAGCTAGTCGTGGGAGAAACTTCACAGTAATGGAATTGCGTTGTGGCAATGCTGACATAGCTTGTTTCGCTCCGGGTATGCCCAGCATCGATCAGGTTCCTGCGCCTGCTGTTTGCTGGCAGCAGCTTTCCTGATTCACCGTCATGAAGTGGGGCAGTTGGTGTAGTATTTCATCAAGTAACTAAGTACTGCTTCCAGGCTGGTCTCGGTATAAAGCACATCGTACTAAACTGAATGTTCACGAGTTTAATTATTCCTCATTGGTTAGGGCATCAAGGTAATTAGTCGCCAGCGTAGCGTGCGTCTAGTCGGCAAAGCAATTGACCGTTAGATCGACTACACGCTTCGGGTCAACGGTATCCACGCGCCCTCTGCGCCTTGCGACTACTTCGTTCAGCATGCTTGTTCAATGGTTGTGGTCTTGCCATTTGGCCATGTCTTATCGGCGTTTTGCCGGACGTATTCGTGGTCATAGAGATGTCAAACACGTTTGGTTTACAGGGGTCGTGCAATAAAACGAAAACATTAGTCTTGAGTCTGTGAAGTACCAGCTTGGTAAAATTTTGTGACGACTTCACTCAGTAATGCTCGTGCAAACGTCTGGTGCTTGGTGCCTTGATACAATAACTGCATAAATTCCGTCCGCTCGCCACATGGCGCTTGAGCAGCCTCAAGGCAGTGTGACGATGGCTTATCTCCTCAAACGAAGTCGAACGCATATGAAACGAGTCCGTTTATTGTAAAGCGATTGCACGTAAACCACCTGCCTCGTTTCAACAACGCTAACGTTCACAGCTTGAATTGATCCTCCTTTGCTTTTTCTGGTATGTTTTTCATCTATCCGGGATTGCAGTGTTGTAAAGTGTTTTACAATTGCTCTTTGGGTATTGTGATATCGGTCATGTGATCCTTGTCGTTAATCATTATTTTTTTGCTGCAGAGGAAGAAATTGATGTTGTTACCGTGGAGAAGGGAACGCCGAGCACCATGCCTCGCACCACGACTTTAGGTGTCGTATCACAGGGAAGGAAGTACGTCGGCACTCTGGTTTCAACGCAGAACGGTCGTCACCGACAGCTTGCTCTCGTAACAGCAGCTGGTTCGAACCGGATGCGACCGGCCCGATTTGAGAAGGCAGACAAGGAAAACTTTGACGGGGAAAAAGTTAAAATCCAGTCACGGCCCGAGTCGACAGGAGGTCAACAGACTGTTACAATGGTCATCAACAACGTCAAATCAAACGACGGCGATAACAAAGGACAAGGGGTCAACCTGCAGCTGAGAAGCCTCCCAGTGGTCACCACCTCAGTTGCGGCGAACGGACTCAGCACGAAGCGGCAGTTTCGCGGTCAAACCAACCAAGGCCAGACTGTCCGACTTGCAGTTCCTGCCAACGTGACGCGAGTAAACGGTTCAAAGCGACTGCGAGAAGATAGTCCGAACGCAGCAGCCACTCATGGAGGCAAGCGACCTCATTTATCGCTAGAAGGCGTTTCCATGGTATCGAACACGGGCATCATGAAGCATCGCTCGGAACTGTCCAACTCCTTGAACGCTTTGCGGAAAAGCGAACCGCGCTCCCTCCAGACCGTCGGCGATCGAGTTTACGTGGTCACGTCTACAGCGGGCGGGCTGAACGCCATAGTTCCGCAGTCCGAAAAGAAGAAAACGAAAAAGGTCGTCAGGTCGAAAGTCGCCATTCCGTTCGATTCTCCCACCGGGAGTCCCGCTAGCTTGCCCGGCGACACTGCCCCACTGTCCCCGAAGAAGCACCGACCGACCGGCGCCGACTCGAACTCCTCCGGCTCGGACGAGGAGATCCGCGCTGCTCACAACGTGCTGGAAAGGCAACGGCGCGAAGGTCTACGCACGTCTTTTAACAACCTGCGCCTGGAAGTTCCTGATCTAGTTGACCAGGAGCGGGCACCCAAAGTCCTTATCTTAAAGAAAGCGAAGGAGTACTGCTCGGCGCTGCAAGAAGAGGAAACCAAGCTTCAGGCTGAAAAGGCACGACTCCTGGCAAAGAACTCTCGTCTGCAGAAGCAATTGCGGGAATCCACTGATGAATACTCGGCCGTCCCCCCGGTGTCGTACGCATCTCCTGTAAAGAACGAGCGCATTGAGGTGGTTCGGATTCAACCGCCTTCGGTTCACGCCGCTGACGCTGCAAGCCCGTACTATTGTCAGGCTGGTGTGCTTACGTACAATTCTGGCGAAGTTCGAGAAAGCACTGAGAGATTAAGTGACGATGAAGACGATTTCAGTTCCGGCTCGGACGACGAGTACGGGATGGTACCGGCGTCCTTGTTAGAAACGACATCGGAAATTGGTGTCCAAAATTGTTTCTAGAAAAACAAACGGCCTGTCTGGTGATTGTCTAACTTGTGCATAAACGGTTGCAATCGGTTGTGCCTTCCTGATCATGACTTATACCTTCGACGATGTTGGAAAACAATATTCACGCATAAATGCTTTCGTACCAGCAACCAATAAACCGACTGTTTTGCTATTCTTTACTAGGACGTTTTTATTTTCTTTTGATGTCGTTTTTTTATCTGGCACTTTTTCGTTTTTAGCAACCGTGTTGACTTGCGTTTTTCGTTGAGTTGTCTTACGCTTTTTTTTTCTTTCGTTCGTGCTAGCACGGCTGAACGCCTGAAGATTTCAGCGAGCACACCAAGAAACACGACTTGATTTCATTATTCCATTACGACGGTGTTAAGCGAACTGTTTGTTGTCCTGTTTGTTGCTTTGAGAGCCCCTAGCTGCATGTTGCTGTAACGGTTGCCAAAAACATATACATTCCTCGCAGGTTGTACGGGCCGGCGCTCGTCCGCTTGGCCAATCATTCGCGCAGCAGAAAGGCGCCGCGTTTAATTAACTTTCGGCTCGTTCGTACAAAAGATGCGCTGAGCTTCACGCCGGGATCCCCGCGCACTGCCATACTGCGTGTGGAGGAAGCACCGCAATGTACTTACCCTGTCGCCATGACTCCTCGAAAGTAGCAGCACGCTCACACGCAAGGGTGATTCATCAACCACTGCCTTTCCAGTAGTAGATTGTTTTGCGTCGTTCGCTTCATTGCTGCTACCTTGTGCCACTTGCTCGAAAACAATATAATCATAAAAGACCAGTAGATGCGTTTCGTTGCCAACTCTTTGCCGTTTTTACTTTTTTTGATTAACTTTCTCGTCTGCGGCAAAGCGGGCCATATGGTTTCTTGGTGCTTCATTAGCGCAGGTAGAAGGTGACCAAAGTCATCGAGCTTGTTTGATCGATCGGGATATGAAGGCCTGTTCGCTACAGCGCTTTTAAAGGTCCGTGTATCGTTAACATGCTCTTGACGATTTGTCAGTATTGTTGTTTGCCGCATGTTACTCACTGTATGCGCCTCTTATTCGTCCTTAGTGTTGCTCGCTTGTTTTGCTGCCCCATGTGTCGGCCTGCCGACGATTAATGCAACCAGCAATTAAGGAACTCAGCTTTGGTTTCAAGTTCAAACATAAGTCAGCGTGCTTTAACAAAAACTGACTGGTAGTTCTGCGTTGGAAGTAACAATCACGGTAGTTCAGGCATCTGCTGATTGGACTTGGCACCAGCCTGCTGAAGGTCGGGCTTTTGTTTTTTCCTCCCACCAGCCGCGTGCTCACTTGACATTTCGCCTGAAACATCTCACGATACAATTGTGGTTTATTTCGTGTTTGCGAACAATCTTGTGAGACGGGCCATGATGTAAAAAGTTACTCGATATCGTGGTTAGCTGCTTTTTTCACGAGACGTTCTTCCTGACGGCTTCAGTTTCGTTTTTTTCGCCTGTCTGTGTAAACATTGCTTCAGTCTGTTGGTGCGCTTTCGTTTGTGTTTTTGTCTTGCTATGTTGAGTTGTTATTATTTTAGACAAATTATTTACTATACCCAATACTTCCTGCTGCTATGTGAAGTTTGTAGACGCGTGGGTAAACCTGCGCCCCTGGTCTACTTCCTCCCTGAGACTGTGTGGAATGGGTCACTTCGTTACTGTGGCTGCATGCCTCTGAGGAGGTGTGGCTGTGGGCGTTGTTCGCGGTACTCTTTACCAGGTTTACCTCTCTTACTTTATCACTGCTGTGAATATGTCAAATAACTTTATTGTTTCTTTTGCCCCTTCATGCCCACGCGTGCTGTACATACTTATTTAATTTCGTTATTCAATTGTAAAATGCCCGTGCTCGTGTGCGTGTGCTTTAGACGTAATGATGCGGGATGCCTGGATTTAACACCGTTCTTCTTGTTAATGTTAGCAAATTTCGTTTGCTGTTTTTCGTTGCTTTCGTTCGTGAAACCACCACCATGTTTTCGACTTAAATTTTCAACTGAATCCGAGATGGTGCAACAACTGGTTTAGTTCTCGCTCGCTGGTGACGTAGGTTGAAGTGTAAACAAAGGAACGTTGTATATATAGATCAGGCGAATCTGCAATTTTTCTTTTGTGAGATTCGCCCGTGCTCATCTCTACTCATTATTTGGCAATTCACCATCCACTGATGAACTTGCCTGCGTTATTTTTCTGACGTAGCGTTTTCTGCTTTTGATGGTTAATTTAAAATGCTGATGGCTACTCTTCGTGCTATTGTTTTCAGTTGACGAAAAGTAAACACGACATAAGAGGACTTTTGTCTTTGCTGCCTGAATTTAGGTCTGCAGTTTCAAAGAAGGTTTAATTTAGAACGCCCGAGTTCAGCCATTATTGTAAGTGGCTGCGCTAAAACAAAGGTATAAGATCGCGTCTTCATTCAGAAAAGAAGGCACGGCTAGCGAACAATCCAATCAAAAACAAAACCAAACGCTCAGAGGATGTCGAAAAAGGTTATTGCTGAGAGACAGCAAAGGTTTTCCCATGATTAGGACGTTCGTCCTCAAACATGATGCCATCGGTCATGGGTTGCATTTTGTTTCTCTGGAACCTGCAAAAGTGTTGCAAGGAGGCGGGCAATAATCCTTGAAACTTCAAATTCGTCAAGGCTTCTGATCTGCGAACGGCGTCGCATCACAGATGAACCCGATTTCCGACCATGCTCGTTTATGCAACGAGTGGGGAAGGTGGGCAGCGCTCGGCTCGAGGGGGCAAGCTGAGGAGCTGTCAAACACAGGCATCGAGCGCCTCACGGACATCCGGCGGATCTTCAGTGGTTCTAAAATAAGCCATTTGTTGACATTCCCGTTCCACGCACTTCTGAACAGTGGGTTGGCGATTGCTGCATCGATGCATCTGCAACGATTAGCGAGTGGTCTTTGGGCTGAACATCGCGAAAAAAGTGCAACGTCTGTTAGGAAAGACTTGTGCCGGGTCTGCACAACTGAGTAGTCGATCTAGCTCAGTGGTTCTTAACCTACCACGCGTCCCTTGAAGTAACTGTCCTTTGTTTCAGGTCCCTCTGACTTTAAATAAGCTGCAAAAACAAATGTTATTAATTGGTAAATTTAATGATCAAACCTTCCATGGTGTAGGGCGCGCAAGGGCTCGCTCCTTGGAAATTTATAAAGAACGCACTGGTCTAGCCGAAAGAAGCGTCCATTCATGCAACTTAAGCCACAGCAGCCGACGCCATGGGCAGTCGCCATGCATTGGTCAACGTAATCTCCTACTTGCGTAACTAAGCTTTTGCGTTCGTCACTCTGAATCCGGCATTCCAAAACGGAAGGCGCGATCCTCGCTGGTCTTCACTGAACTCACTGTCTGGTTGGTGCTGTCCGGGACCCACCACTGTGGACCCAGCGGCGCACAGAACAAATTGTTTCTTGTTGAAGTCCCTAGTGAAATAAAATCCTCTTTGCGTATGTCTGTGGATAATGGAATGACAGCAATTTGATTGGCCGGAAAACATGTCCGGTTTTGGTAGTTTTTTTGCCATGACTGTGGTAAAAGCTGTTATACAAATCATTAGTGCGTTCGTCACCGTTTGTTCTGCTGTCAACGATTGCAACAGCCTTAAACAAGGCCGTCTTTTGGTACTGGTTTTGAGCTTGTTTCAGTAATTTTCGGTTTAGACTTCCCATGGCCAGTCTACAGTAACTGACTAGAAATTGGAATGTCACCCATTTGCCAAATTCTATATTTTGGCACGGTCATATTTTGTTCATCAACATGAAACTCCTATCAAAACTTTACATCAGCTTCTTTGCAATTATCTGATGAAACTGCTAGAATAACTGCAAGGTAGTCGTTTAATCGCTCACAATCATGAACAGACTGGCAGCCTCTTTCCTACAGAAAGGTGCATTACATGCACTTGGCTTATATCGTACCTGCGCAAGTTTGCAATTTCATACAACAAGGAGATACTTTTTTTTACTAATAAAGCAGCAAGGTTTCATAGCCATTTGCCTTTGACCTGGGCGAATGAGGAAAGCATGAAGTCTGAGAGCGGTTTTTAGCATACGTGCTTATTCACAAAGTTTTGCAAAAACCATAGAAAGCGATTTATTAAACACCAACCACAATTTTGGAATTCGGTGTTGGTGTGTGCTGATTTTGAGCACATATTCAACGTTTAGGTGAAATAACACGTGATGCTACTTCTGTGTTGCTCTTGCTGCTGTTCCGGTGCACGTTGAACCACCATACAACGAACGTTATTTGTGAGCAATCGGCTCTGGTTGTCCTCTGCAATATTTTTTAATATTCCGCTGCCGAAAGTGCTAAATGTGGCTCGCGACCTGGAGATGACCATCTTCGAATACGAAACAAGTTTGACTCATGATTTTCGAACGAGGTTGAACTCTGAAAACAGGAAGTCTGGGAAATATAAACTGTCCGTACAAAGGCTAATCGCCTCGCGAGGAGCTAGCTGTCCGCTTGAAATGACTCAAAAGAACAGGTACTGGCCAGTGCAGCAATTCATTCCTGAGCGTTCAAAAATCGTCAAAGAACTTCGAGTCGATGTGTCTTTGAATTCATCTGAGAAAGAACAACTGAAGCAAGATGATCCATTTCTGTGAAAGTTTTCCCTCGTTCACTTGCTGCGTGCATCATAAAGTAGTTGGTGCGAATTAATTAAGTATGCGCTCATGCCATAAGCCCGTTCTCTGGCAACTGCTACGTTTTCATTGGTAAATGAAATGGACGCAGCCAGACAAATTTAAAGCTTATTAATTTGACGCTGCCTCTTTTTAATGCTCTCCCTGCTTCTTTTGCTTAGTTATTTTCTAGCGGTTTCTTAATTTTAATGGACACTTAACTCACTTCAGTTATGATTAACCCACGTTCTTGGGATAATAAAAACACCGAATTTACCGGCTGCAACATTTGTTAAGTTAGTCCCAAAAAACATTCTTAGTTCTTCCCTGTTTCAAGAGCAATCAAAACCTACGAAATTTGTCAAAAATTTGCTAAAATAAGGAAATTTCCCTCTAGTGCTAATGTAGGTTTGCTAATTTTAAGAGGTTGCTAACCCGTGGGTTCGAACCACAGATTCGGGATCTGCCTTCTGCACTAACCATCACATCGACAGAAAAAAAATCACGACCTTACTTCAATTCTGCATTAATTACTCATACTCGCTTTTTGCTTCCTTTGGAGGGTCACGACTCACGAGTAGTCTGCCCGCGCCGATCGCCAGTTACTCTGCGCCAAGGGGCACGAGGCTGCGCCATGGCGGCAAGTCAATCGTATCACCGCGCGTATAGTATCCCCTTGCACCCATCCGTTAACGCCGAGCACTAAAATGGACAGGCCGCAAGTACCGTTTTTAAGTCTTTGGTACGGACCTACCGAGATCGAATCTAGCCAATCAGCTTCAGTAGCGATTGCTCAACCATGTGTTGTACCACTTGGCCGTATTGAAACGTTTAGGTAATCAAAATTGCAGTGTATTTACTATACATGAGGTTCGCAGCAAACTTTCGTTTTATTTACTGACCCTCACATAGGGGTAAGCACCTCTTTGCGCTTGACTGCACATGCCTTACCGTTCTGACGCAATCGTCGGGACATATTTTCTGTGTTGTTCACAACCGCGCAGTGCAGTGATTGTCAATTTTTTTTCGCTGCGGACTCTTATCACTACACTCAAAACCGCTGCGGACTCCTTCGTTTTGTCAACTTTTTTCGATTTGGGAAATTACCTTTGGTCGTTTTTTGGCGTGAGCACCTCAACCGCCCCGGCAAAAAGCAAATTTCAGGATTTGGCCTGCCGTCAATTGCTGTCACCAAAATCAAATACAAAAATTCAATCGACTTGCAACACGAACATATCAGACTTTAGTTGTTGTGCGATTCAAGCTGAATTATGGCCCAGTTGGACGGATAATTGATAAATTCTGGTGGATTTTCTTGATTGGATTTTGGTTCACGGACTCCCAAAAACACATTCGTAGACCTAGGTTAGGTTAAGAAGTTCAGGGCATTAGGTTAAGAAGTCCTGGTTCAGAGGGGGTTCGTGAACCAAAGGGGCAGAGAGGTTATAAGCTTGTCATTTTAACATTTCTTTTTCAAAACAACGCCGAACCTTATTAACGTATCGCCGCAAATCTACAGCACTTGCGCGTCAAGATAGACTGTAAGAATAGCTGGGGTGATGCTGCTGGATGTGAAATCATCACTTTTTACTTCACGTTTTAAAGCAAATTGTTATCCAAATTCGAAAAACTATGATGAAACAACGACAAAAAAACGAATAACTAAAATTTCTAGAAGACAGACACGCTACTAAATGTTGAAACCGCTGTATTTTTAGGCTTCTTAAAGAAAAATTAACTGAGCCATTTGCTGATGGTGTGAAATCACTGCTTGGTAGGAAGCATTTGGCGATATATGGAAAGCGAATGCGATAGTAGGCAAACCGAGTTCCTTTTAAACATCGCCACCAAGGAACGGAAAAGCTACACTTTCCTGCTCGTTACAAGCGTTGACAAAAAAATCAAGGCATCGAAATTTTGAGGAATGACAGTCTGCGTTTTAAATTTTACGTTACGCTGGCGCTACTGTTGTACAGAAGAATTGATAAAAATCGTGGTATCTAACTGCAGTGATATAAACACTCTGCTTTGACTTACCGAACTGTGGACTGCACTTTCCACAGGCGTTTATGTGGAATTACAACGCTGTGTCTTAAGATCCTTGGGCACCGCAGACGCGAAAGCACGTCTTCTAACTTACAGTGGCCAATTTTCCATGCTGCCAATAGACTAGTTAACGTTTTGTAAACCTTGACGGAAGTTGAGCAGTTTTCGGTATATTCTTTCATTTTTGGTGTTAGATAAGACTGATAAAAACCGGTGGTACAAAACTTTGTTCAAGAAGTTGAAATGTTTTAAATCAAGAGATGAAAAACAAAACACGTCAGCAAATGACGAGAAATGAGACATAATCAGCGTTTGGCGAGAAATGTTGAGATAAACGGTACAAACAAAGTGACCATGCAGCAAATATTTTGCTAAATAAACATTCCTGAGTCTCAATCAGTTCATCTGCCTGAATGTAAAACACAAACGTTTCAAAAATCCTATGAGCAAAATACTTTAGAGCTGATGCCAAATTACTTTGTCAAAACATCAGCAACGCAACGGTTTTAAGCTTTTCGCTCTCTCGCAAGCCTCAGCTACAAAGGAGAGATTGCGCACAGTAACGTCATTCGTGATGAGGTGCTAACCGAACTTTTGGATTACAAGATTTGCAGAGCACAATGTGCGAGGCTATATATGCAAACGTTGTGTTGGCAATGCCAGCATTCAAATAAAAAATTCTCTAATAAGCGGCGAGCCTTGTGACGTTAATCATAAATCTTAGGATGTTTGCTGTAGGCTGAGTAGAGCGGTTTCTTGAAAGCTTACGCATAACAGTTTTCGCGCCAAATCACGATCACGTGACGTCTGAAACGCGGGAATGTAAGGTCAGTGAACCATAACAAGAATGCCTTGTTGAGTGGCATTCTTTTTTCGTTCTACGCCTTTACCGCTCCTTTCATTCAATAACTTTTCTCCCTATTTGTTTTGTCGCCAACGAACAGCGTGAACATGGACTTCGACCAATTTCGATTTTCTTGTTGTTTACCTACAGCATTTTAACCTGCGAAAAGTTGCTCACCGCAACAGTGTATTGAATAAAGTGGAATAAAGTGCATCGAAGCAAATGACATGAACAATTTAACGAGTTTCGCTGATATGTTTAAAACCCAGCCGCCTGTACGTCGAAATAAAAGAATCTTTGCATAGTTTTGCTGCTCATCACATTATTATCATTTGATGAGCAGACCTAGCTGTAATAAAATGATAGCTTTTCATTATAATATTTACAAACAGTACAGTAATTTCGAAAGTTGGTACTGAGTTCAAAAGCAGCATCACCCGGCAACAGCCACCCACGACTGTATGTGTCTAGACATAAAAACAAGTTAACTTTTTAAGCCAGGCCCCCACTGAGTTTCTTTCCTTTATCTTAACCTCGGGTCATATGTGACAAGATTAACTCTTTTCGTGACAAAGCATAATGTCTTGCGTCATGCTGCGGGCTTGCCACGCAGCCTGCATATAAGTGATCTAAACGTCAAGACGAAAAATGCCTGAGCTCGTTCAGCTCAATCGTTTTCAGCAATAATTGGGCAGAACTTCGCCCAAGCATATCGTTATTCTGGCTGAATTTCAAGGAGGATGGTGCTTCCCATGGTATGAAAATTACGCCTTGCAATTTGTCAGATTTAAGTAATATAAGCGGTACTTTTTCTTAGAATCTATAGCAGTAAAACTGTGGTGCAGTGTAGCAATACAGATTGCAGGATCTCATTTTCTATGTCGTGTAATCATTCACGTCTTCGACGGAGCTCTTTCTGTGCTTCCATCGAACTTAGTCCCCCGCGTTAAACCACCATCGACTATTCTTTCTAGAGCCATTAACACATTGCGCCTACGAGATGGAGTAGTAGGTTGTAACTCAGGGGTCACCAACCTTTTTGAAACTGAGAGCTACTTCTTGGTACAGATTCATGCGAAGGGCTACCAGTCTGATGCACACACTTCAGAAGTAAAAATTTGCTCAATTTGTCTTCAATCATGTTATCAATGAAAATCAGATATTCGTCAATGTGAAGACACTGATCATGTTTATGATATTGTCAGAACAAGACCGCGGGCGACCCACATGGTCTGTGCGGGCGACCTGGTGCCCGCGGGCACCACGTTGGTGACCCCTGTTGTAACTGAATCGAAACTATAATGTCAATTGAAGTACCTTTCAGGTGTAGCCGCCATGATGTGATTGTAGCCGCCATGATGTGATTATTGCTGTTCACCCGACCTTGTCAACAATTGACTGCGGTCTTAACGCGTAGCATAGTTTTTTCACGTATTTTTTCACACTTACCCAAAACTTAAGGCTGTAGCCACATTTCACCGAACATGCTCAGTATCGTTTTTACTTAAAGTTATCTGCTTTGATTGCATCTGGAGAGATTGCTGCCTCACTCCCGGATGCGTCCTAAAAAAAAACAACCGCATTCACTGCTTACATGAAAGTCGAAAAAACACCAGGCACACAAAAATATCGGTACTAGTTCATGGGTAAGCACAACGTTTTGGTTGAAGATTTTGTTTAGCATGGTGTTGCAAAATTAAATCATTTGCTTACAGCTTCACTCATCAAACATAAACGATATGCGAACCTTTTCAGCCGCGAAAAATATAGGAAAAATTAAACTCTGTTTGATTTTTTCCTCCAGCCACGTAAATGTTGCTGCAACACCTTGCGCCGTGACACCAAGAAGTGTGGCAGGGCAAACATAAGCTGTGAAACAACAGTTCGAGGGCCGGACATCTTATGCACGTGCTTGTTTCAGGTTATGTTACATCAGGGGTTTTTAAGGTGTTTTAGGGACCCGATTCGGGTCCCTAGAATCAGAGTAAATTATCATCGGGTCCCTAGAATCAGAGAAAATCGGGTCCCTACAGGTCCATACCGGGTGCCTAACCATTTCCTTAAAAAAAAAACCTGTGTTACATTACAACAAATTAACACATTTTTCGCATTTTGTCATTTTGACAAAATGTAGCCTTTGAAATGGCTTTGAGGGACGGATAAAATTGCTTAGTGGGCCGGATTTGGCCCGCGGGCCGTAGTTTGGAAACCTTTGGTTTATGAGAAGAAGATGTTCATATGTAGCATTTCTCATCCGCTTAAAGCACTGAAACGTGCTCATTGGTTAATGGTCGATGAAAAAAGAACTTTGAAAAACGACAGCAAGCATTTTCAAAAGTAGATTGATTTCCTCAGAATTTGAATAGATATTTAATTTCACGAATAGCTCTCCTGAAACTGGGCAACGGAATGAGTCATCGCAGTAGAGTTTGTTTAGTCCGTAGCTTTGAAATTATTGTGCAGCGTCTTATTTACTTGCGGGTATCAGCAACTCTGTAACTGTCGATGCTCATCATTTACACCATTTTTGGTCATTTCACTGCTTGACATCTTTCATAGTTACATCCTTTGTCTTAACATTCCCAACATAGCTAATCTTCATTTTTTGATAGTGTTTAACTCATGTTACGTGATTGGCTCACGTTACGTAATTATCATGTTACGTAATTGGCTCGCTTTACGTAATTGTCATGTTACGTAATTGTTTAACTCATGTTACGTAATTGGCTCACGATTTTCAAAAACACCAAATCAAGGCATTTCAGGGGTACTATTAAAGACTCTGCATTGAAACTATCCAACCGCATTTTTCCGCTCAATTTTAATCGTTAAGATCTATTTTCGGTTTTCAATGAAACGTTCACATACTGCTCAGGATCAGGACATACAAAAATAAGAATAAAGTATTGTCTTTCATTAGTTGGAACAGTACAAGGAAAGGTCACTGGAAGGTATCGAAGCTGAATGGAAAGGAAACTCAACAGGAACACTTTCACCACGCTGCTTTCCAGGCATCTGGCGATAATTTTTTTCCTCAAGTCATTTTTTTAAGCTTTTTCCTCAAAAGTCTGGCGGAGAAAAACGAGTGTCGTTGAATAAATCTGCGAATCCTGCAGATTGGTAAATCATGCATTTTGCTGGTAATGCGCATCATCTTCTCCGACTCGACTTTGGGGTGTCATTGTAGACAGAATGAAGTACCAAAAAGTTTAGCGAACTGATTATTATGTGCCAAATGTAGTATCACAGGGTACATTTGTAAGGGAAACGTTAGAAAACAACCATTCTAAGCAACTGTTATGTGGGAATAAGAAACGAGACGCATTTTCAGTGTTGTCGATTTATCTGCAGTTCATGTATCTGCAAATGCTGTAGGAATGGTCATTACAAGTATGCTATATAAGCTAATCATTACGAATACATGCTTAATTGATTGTCTTGCCTACTAAATGCAATGTTTTGACAATTAAGTAACATCTCTACAATTTGTTGTAAAAAAATGTCTTCCAAAGCCTAGAGTAAATTTTCTGTGGAACATATTTTATATTGCTTGACACCATATCCACGCCAGATGGAGCTTCGCTTTATAAGCCTCGTGTGACTATGTCTTCACATCCCCGTAAACTTAAGGAAACAGGAAGTAATTGTAGACCAAAATGACTATGAAACAGAAAGCAAACTGTAAGTACAGCTCATAAACCTGGATAATTCCTTTCTTACGAAAATTGCCCGTCTTTGTTTCTCATTGTTCAGACCGTTTTTTAGATTCACGATATACTATTGAAGCATATCTTGATAGATCTTGGATTTCATTGCTATATGTTTGAAATTTTGCCCCGGGAGGGCGAAGGATAGTAATGTCTTGTGCGATAGCTGCTTGTTGTGCCAACTTTATAACTGCCAGTTTTCATGATTAACGCCATGCCTGCCAGACATTTCGATTCCCATTTCTCTGAGATCTTGTTCTGTAGAATGCATTCTAAATCACGTGTGTTTATCGCTAGGTATTTGCCATGTTGTAATCATATGCCGCATGCGATGTGTCCAATAGTGCACCACTTTATATCAGAGATGCCTTTTACGGGCGCGACAAATAAGTTGACGCAGTTGTGAATTTCCCAGCGACACGTAGTAACTGGCAAGTGGAAGAGAACGAGAAAGATCCCCTATACCCTGATGACGCTGGCTATGATCCTAACCAATTTACCCGAAGTAAACATTCGAAAACAACGCAAGAGCAAACTTAACGGAAGTAAACAGAATGACAGAGCAAGTTAGTGCTGTGTGCATATCTTTCAAGACCAGCCATAAGCTTTTTCGATCCCAAGACACATAAACACCGACAACTTGGTATGTTTGAAGTTTTCAAGTTTGGAAATTCGTAGCCGCAAATTTTGGGTTTTAGCGTTCCTACAAGCAAAATTGGCCCACATTTCTTTGTGATTAAGCCGTTGTGCAGCTGCAGATAAACTCATTCTTTACAAATGACACGAATTATTGAAAAATGTAGGAGAAAAGAACTACAAGAATTTAGGTATGAAATTAAGTATTGAAAGATGTGGTGTTGGGGACGAATTTGTAAAATAGGGTATAAGTGTCGAAATACAGGAACTGAGGCATGGGCTGCATTGCTTTATTGAAAGTACTTGAAATATGCCTGATAGGTAAAGATGTAAATGCTTCGTCAGACACATATCCTACTTCCTGCCAACTTTTGACGGTAATTTTGCTTCTTGCTTCCCCTTAACCAAAATCATTTTTAAATAAGTGACAATTTTCTCTCACACACTTTTCCGAATAAATGTTCAGGAATATTGATAACTTCTTCAACATCAAGGAAAATTTGAACGATTTTAAGGCATGGGCGCATGGCGCAAAACGTCGGAATAGCACTGCTTTTAGCAGACCGGTGTTCTGGCAAAACAGTTGCGCACACCCGCATAGCGTAACAGTTTTTGTTCATCGCTCAAGTGTTTCGACAGGGCGAGACGCTGACGACCAAGGTATGTTCAAGAGCTCTTCCACTCAAAAGCGCTGTAACAAGCCGGCGAATAGCATATTTTGTCGCGGGGCAGTTAAACCAAGTCTAGCTATTGGATATTGTGTACTGTGCCCCGACGCAACATCGAAACCTACAGCAGCGCTGCTGCAATTGCAGCACGTTGGGTAGATGCTGCTTTCTGGACTGCGCTGAAATCTTACACATGCCACATGGTGTTGCGCAAAAGTTTCACTCGACCCTTGTGTGAGCACGGCTTGGTTCCGAAACGTAGTAGTTTGCAATCCGCAAGTACCTCATCTGTTGACACAAGCTCGTTGGCCGTGTTTGCTCAGAGGCGCGATCTCGCTTGCTAGTTCGAAGTGTATCAAGGCGGATTATCAGAATAAAGGCATGACAAAATTGTGACGATAAGCGCGTCAATCCGTCGTTGATGTGCTCGGCGGCGTCTGGCCGGTCGCGTCGCGATAGCGGATTCCGCCAAGGACATTGCGCTTCTACTTTTTTTGCAACAGGTTAAAGTGGTGTCGGTGGGTCTTTTCATCAACTTTCATACGCTGAAGGAAGCATGAACGCTTCACTCGCCACCTGATACGTCATCGAGTGGCCAATTTGCCGCTCTTGTCTTATCATGGGCTGGCTTGTCGCGCCGGATGCTTGACCAACGCGTTGAAACGAGCGTTATCTTTTGCCGAACTACAGCCTTCGTAGATGTGGCAATTAAAAGCATTTCATGCCAAGTGACACACGAGCCCATCTGATGTTTCACCGTTTTCTTAAAGTGTACGAAATCTACCAAGCTATTCCGCACAATATATAAACTTCGGTCCAGGTTAATTTTCCAAGGGTTCCTGCAAACCCACAAACGTCTTTCTAGTTAACACCTTTCATACTGAAAGAGTAATCCTCTCATATAGCTGAGAAGAAAAGAATTAGGTTTCGAAAATCGTGTCTTGTATCCATAATATATTTGATCTTCGACATTGTAGCGCGCTTCACTGCAGCACTGTGGTTTTCTCAGTAAAATGATTTCAAAGTTCCTTCATGTTCAGGAATGCTTTTCCATAACGTTTCCACAAATATAGGGCTTTACTTTTAAGGCAGTAGTTAGATTACAGCTTTGTTGGATTTGAGGAATTTTTACAAATTTTGGCTCATAGCAAACCTGAATGATAGGCCGACAGCCTTTAAGTTCGATATATCAGATTTGTATCTGTATTCCAAACGCAGATCTATCCTGATTTCAAAGTATTCTACCCCACCCTTTTCGCTTGGAGTTTTTTGTGCTGCTACTTCGCAAATCAAGCTTGATGACAGGGTTCAATGTGCTTCACTTAATAGTTCATTGTTAAGCAAATACATCGGTATCAGAAGTACAGAAACCGTCCGTGGAAGACGAAACTTGTACTTTAAAATGCGTAATTTGGTGTTATTAGTTACAGGAAAGCCCTTGCCACAAAATACTTAACAACAGATTCTCAGACTACAAAAAGAATTGTTGGATATTTTGCTACAATTCGTCAAGTTCATGACCTAAAACTTGAGCAACCGCTCTTCAAACTAACTGGTGCTTTTTCAAAAATTTAACCCCCTGACATATTTAACCACAGATTAGACAAAACAGCAAGTCACGACTTGCCGCTATCAAAACAAACCAGGTCTTTTTTTGCGGGCCATGAGGAATACCAAATTATTGGAATAATATTTCGCAGCGAATAAGTCTGGGATATTTTTCGCTTCAGTGGCGTTTCAAGGATCTTGGACTGATGGAGGCCACTCTTGTCTGGACTTGTCATGAGATAAAAGAAAGCAAGTTTGTTTAGTTGAACTTCAACAGCGACGTGTTTTTGCAACGGTCAAGCGAGGAGAGGCTCGAAAACACGCAACTAAATTTACTATCTTTCCCGGATGCAAGACGCTAACTTGAACAGCTATAGGCTAATCTTTCCGAAAAATTAGTGTCATATCATATAGAGCCAATCTTTCAGATAAAATATTCTCAGAATTCTTGTCAAGCGCTTGGGTAGCATGATTTTTTTCGCGCACTTCACTTTGGACACTAGCACGCATACCATCGCTGATCAAGCCTCTGCCTGATTCACGGCCATCGCAATTGCAGTGTCAGACGGGGACACACACAGCCAACAAGGCTGCGGTTTCCAAAACGGGAAAGTCTGGTCCACACAATTTATCTACGTCACGAGTGGACTAATCCTAATCAAGAAACTCTGAAATATTATCACCTTTCAATGAATTTTCAATTACAGTTCAGTGAAGTGGTTCATCGCCGACAGATGGTCTCGAATGAGTAAAGCAGCAATTATCTGGTCGCGTTGCACAACATCATGGTAGGCTATCACTTGCGCGTCTTGCGCTAAGGGCGTTTGCATCAAGGTCATCGAATGATTTCAGCCCTTGTTGCGCCTTTACCCGCGCAGCCTTTGAACAAGAGCGATGCGCTGTCACTGAAAGCGCAATTGAATGGCGTGTGATTCTGCTTTCCTCTGTTGAAGTGAAAATCTCGCTGGGAATCTCCTGACGCGGTGAGAAATCGCTTTGTTCGCGTTACGCACAAGGAAGAGACGGCGTCAAAACTTTCCTTTTGTACTTTCCAGATCCCTAGCGGGAACCGTTAACCCCTTGTGAATTGAGCGGCAACTATACGCACATGTTCAAAGTAGTTCTGCGATCAAAATGTTCCAAGCGCTGTCTACCATAGCTCACGTCAGCAGCTCCAGCACGTCTGGAGTGCATACTTCTCGATGCAATAACGTCATCTTTTGATTGAATCAAGTACAATGCTGCGAAAGTTCAATCGTCGTTTGCTTCATTTCTACAAGCCACAGTACCTTTGAGATGAACACTGCAGGCTCAAACGGATACATCAATCTTTTAGGCACCCTTAAATGTTTTTTCTTATGTGGTAAGAGCAGTACATGAAGCAATCTGCTTAGATTGAGCTAGTACAGGGGTGGGCAAACATTTTCTACGGAGGGCTACATTGAAGATTTTATTGCTACCGAGGGCCGCATGCTCGTATTACATATATTACATCTATGATCGCTTTGATAACTTTAAAAAAGTTTTACATAAGCTGCCACAAAATGAAGGTAACAACATTCCCTTCCGGTTGAGTAAAAAGGCGGTTTCGAATGAAACGTGTGGAAAAAACTTTAATTCTAATCTAATCGATAAAATTACTTTAACATAGACTCGAAACATGTGCTATCTGTGTACGTGTGACTGCCCTGCGGGCCGCATGCGGCCCGCGGCCCGTAGTTTTCCCACCTCTGAGCTAGTAAATCAGTTTTAACACAAAAAGTTTATTTACTTTCGCCACACATGCGTTTGTTTTGAAAACGACTTACAATATCGAAAACTGATATCCCAATGCTTCATTTATCGCTTTCAAACTGAAACTGCCCTCTGGATCCGCCTCTAAAATTTATTAAAGTTGAAATTGTGAAATTGTGTCAAACGTTTCGTAGCCAACGTATTTCCAAAACTGAAAGGCCAAGCTTGTGCTTGAGGAATTATCCTGTCTTATGTGTGCAGGTGAAGCAGTAGGTCAAGTTCAAGGGCAGCCAATAAACTTACATTACTGCGTGTTTTTCCATTTGGCATCATCATACCACCTCAAAACGCTGTTTGTAAGCAGGCGCGGACACAGGGGGGGATGCAGGGGATGCACCCCCCCCACCAGACCTAAAGAGGTGTTGACATGACACTTGACTTCATTGAAACTCATCGCCAAAAATATTTTTGTACTGCACATTACTTAATCGCTAAGGATACTAAGAATTAACTTGTGCTAACAATTAGTCAAAAACGTTCCTTTGGTTCATTAGATGAGCTGGCCTTGTTTGTGAAACCTAATATAAAATAGTCAATGATCGCATGGGCGTTCGTAGGGGAGGCAAATGGCCGTTTTCCCCCCCTGGAAATTGGGATTAAGAACCAAAAATTTCTGGAAAAGCCTGAAGTCGGCATCTTAAATTCCGATTAGTTGATTTGATTCTTGTAATGACAGTTTTTTGCTGGTATGAAACTCACATTGCACAAGAGTCAGGTTCACAGTTATAGTGTTATGCAGAGATGGGCTTGCAGTTCACTGATGTCCATTCCTTTGCCTGCAGACGTGGGTTGCGAAAGTCGGGAGCGGATTGTTCTACTGTTGGTCTTTATTGCATAATAATACTGTGGCAACAAACCTGCAAAGGTTCACTTTATATTACGGTAGCAGGCGTTTTGTTGCATGAGACTCTTGAACGCACACATCTTGGCAGGTAATGCAGAGAGACATGCTGATAGGGGTAAGCCACGTACATTTGTACTTTGTGAAAAGAAGCATGAGTGAGTCTGTAGCAATGCTTCCACAAGTTTGAAAAATCCATTATTTGTGCGAGTGTGACCAATGTGCCTGAGTGTCAAACTACACTTATGCAGGCTTCTTTTCATGCAATATAAAATTACGTGGCTTGTTAGAATACGTCTATGCAAGCTTGTGGAAATACGTCTTAATTGTTAAGGTTTAGTTCTGATATCTGAGTGAACACTGAGTGCAAAGCTATATTTGCTGTGGCGAGTTTTCATAATTCATCTGGTCAATTTTAAAAAACCTTGCGTGGTGTTCCAATTTTAGTAAGTTTGTCCGTAGTCGTGTCAACATACAGGTCTACTTAATTGTCCGGTTTGTGTAGCAAGGATTCATTGATGGCTTTGGACGTGTACCTAGACTTTTGCAGCTCTTGTTTCTAAGTGATGCTGACAAGTCTTGCTAGCTGATACTGCAATTAGAGGGAGAGCAGCCGGGCAATCCCCACCCGAAATTTTCAAAAATATGTTCAGTTGTTTGTTCAGTTGAATATATCAGCTGGGTGCGGCCCTGCTTGCTAAGTAAAATGAAGTCATAATTTGTGTTTTCGGAATGCCCTGCGTTGAAAATCTGCAGATAGCCTACTGTGTAAATTGTTGTAATAGTACTACTATACCTGGCTATTGCTGCCAACGAAGCGTTTTTTTGTGATTGTTACCGTAACATGGACATTTCCTTTGTAGCGTAGAAAGGATAAAGCGATTTGTTAACGTCCACTTGCATTGCATCGTCAGCAATGTTCCCTCTGAGTTCGCAAATACTCATGACCACCAGAACTGTTGCGCGGTGAAATCTCATTCTCGCGCTCTTGCAACATTCCAAAGCAATGGATAAGCACGAAAACAAGAAGCTATTTGAATTAAATGTTATTTTGTTCGTATTTTGGTAAGATTGTATATTTATTATATAATTCACAAAGTTTGTAATTCACTGAAACCTCCACTTACGCAGCCCTAAAATAATCATGCTCACTAAAACAAATATTTACTTAGTGCAAAATTATCTTAGACGGAACGCTGATCGTCAGCAATTTGAAAATGAAAAACAAAATATCGACGTTTCCCCCCCTGGAAAAAGCTCTGCGGACGCCCATGAATGATCGTGCTTTCTCGCTTTCGCTTTTTGTTACTTTCGTGCTTTCACTCATTACGAATTGTTTGTTTCTTTCCGTCCTCTTAATTTCGGTTGCAAAATAAGCAGAATCAACCCGCTTCTTGTTCTTATTTCATCAAAATTACCTGCGATAACAAATATTATACACAAATTACTATGAGTGCTGCAGACTATTCCAAACGACAATTAAAAACTGTATGGTTCCCCATTTGAAGAGCACCGATCTAAACCTCATCGAAGTGACTACCCTCACTTGCTGCAACATACAAGTCAAACAACACTGTGCTGGCAACTGCCACCATAATTGTGCTGTGACAAACGTAACCTACAATGAGAATAAGTATTAAGTCGTCACGTGAACTGTTTATCTCCAGTCCTCGATGTACCTGCGCTGACGGTGACTACGTCATCAGATCGTTGTTATGTGCCACATTGCGTGTTGGTTCCGTAGCGGTGCTGTATTAAAGTCTGATCAGTTGTATCACTTGTGCTTCTTCTAACTAAACTAAACCAAGCTTAGACCTGTTTCCTCGTAAATGTACGTATGCGAAAGTGATCGATATACGCAATATGGTCCTGTGAAGCATTGGGTTCATTGCAAATCGATATCGCATACCCCCCACCAAATTAGCCTGTGTCCGCTACTGTTTGTAAGCATGTGTTTTGCTGTTCTTGTTGGAAGGTCGGCCGAAGTTGTTGAATTGCCATTTAAGACCGATTTGTCGTACTTGGAAGTTACTTTCTTAGCAGTAGGCCTATCGCTTGAGTAAAATCCACGCTGCATCGTGACTTTACGAAATTCACATTGTTGGTGGCAATCGGTCCAAGGTAACACCTTTGCAGATAGCCACTGGTTTAATGCATCAAACCCAAAGAAATCGATTGATGCAAAAGTAATGTGCAAAAATTCTTTCCGTCAATGGTTAAACACCCTGGTAAAATTCTTATGGTCTGGGTATCAAGGTCAAGCTGACGAAAGAGACCAAACTTTTTTGAGACCATAGTATTTAGGTCTACACATGGTTTCTATATTTTCGGCTTCTGTTGGAGACAGCACACTGCACTGGTAATCACATGTGCATCTTTTAAGCTCATTCCATTGGCTGAAGCCAACACACATTTCGGCGAACCGTACCTTCGTCGCAGGCCACTCTGCTCCAGTTATCTGAAGTCGCAGAGAAGAAGCAAAATGTTTTTTTTTAAAGAACAGCTAACGTTTACAAGCGTTTCAAGGAGATGTACCTCATTACGAATTTTTCTCGTGATTAACTTCTGCAGTTTACTGAGGTTAACAAAGTGAAAAGGGATTCAAGAAAAACTTGGTTTGCAAAAGAACTAATGCACCGTCTGTTGAAATTCACATCACTCCAAGGTCCGAAATATTTTGTGAACACCACTGACAGTTTCTTGACCAAAGAAGGATAGCTTGGGAAAGCTCAGCATCTCCAACCAGAAACTGTCCGCCGCTTCTGACATAGAGCTTGCCTACCATTTCGTGGCTCGTCTTCCGTACAAGAGAGCTTTGTTATCTGACTCCCGCGCTGCGTAGTCAGCAAACGACAAGGAAGCTGAGGAGCGTCATTGTTTGAGTGAACGTCGCCACATTATCATGACGCAGCATAATCTTCAATGCAAATTAGTTAGTGAAAATTAAGGCTGAAATTTATTCAACAATAGTATGAAATGACGATTCGCTACCACAAAACAATAGCAAAGGTTAACTTGCAGAATCTATGCCGTTGCTGACTGATGTGCTATCAAGTTGCAAAAAGTTGATGTAGGGGAGAGTTCCCTTGTATTGGAAAAAAGTTTGCCTGTCATGTTTCAGGCAAAATGAAACAAAACTAGAAAAATATGCTATCACCAAACACATCTGTTTCATCACAATATCGAATCTACAGCATCGCCATACTGAAGAAATTGATACCCTGGGATCTCTTTTATCAAGCAATTTCCAAATATCATAACCAACTATCCAGAGACTCCGCTAGATTTTGAAGAAATTTTGTCACAACTCCACGCATTATCACATGCATGAGCGCAGTTTTGTTGTAAAATGTGAGGGGCACAGCTTGGTGTGAAACCAATATATCACGAAACCTAAAGAGAAAAATGTGGGGTAACTTGGCATATTATATCCCCACTGTCTGAAAAAGTTGGGGGGACTCGTCCCCCGTGTCACCACCTAATTGCGCCCATGATCACATGCATAGCATGTATAGCTGAATTTTTGCAGCTTTTTAAAAGTTTTTCAGCAGTCACTTCTGGTCATCATCACAACTTTTCTTGTGACAATTAGTTGTTAGAAACAATGTCCCACCGGGTTGAAATTGCATTAGTGCATGTGTATTGTTTGTGAGAACTTTTGCCGTGGTGATTTCAATATTGGCTACTTCAGTATTGGCTATCTTCAATTTGCACATAGCTTTAACCAGCTGGATGTGCAGAAGAGGCTATTTATCAGTATTCCGAGCCCTTAATTTGCATATTTCATCGCAATATCATTAACACACCTGGACATTTCTCAATTGGTTTGACTGAATGATTGGATTACGATGGGAAGTTTTTTAATTTTGTCAGTTATTACCAAGACGTTTTTAAGAATAACCTAAAACAAAAGCACAGCTCCGCATTTGTACACAAAGGTAAAGGTTGTTTTTCTTAAAGGAACGTGTTTCCATTTCGGTGTTAATCTTCATCGCAATGTACAGTAAAGTTTTATGTCAAAATGCTGAAAGACACAATCACTTCGGCGGCGCTAAACCGAGCGCTTAGCCCTCAAAACTCGAAACGAACTACGTGACAAGTCAACGTCCGTAGGGACATCAACTGCTGAAAAACGTAACAAAACTTCAGACAATGTCTATTGTGCAACTATCAATGCTTTAGGTATGACTTGATGAATTTCACAAACTATTTGCACAAGTGGCTTCTACACTTAGCGCTGTCGTAGAGCTGCTGCACAGCTTGTTTCTCCTAATTGAAACGATGGAGATCACATTGCAATTTCTCGCAAGGGACATAGAGTTTATACGAATTAGTGACATGTTTGATATGTTAAAACATTAAAAAAAATGATGTTGAAGTCAAAATGAGCTACGGTCACAAAACCTGTACTGAATTTTTAATTTTATTTATTTGTGACTTGGAAAAAAATCAGTGTTCTAACAAGAAAATTGTTTTGAAAATAATTCTTTGCTCCTTGTTTTTGACTAGCCGACCACGCAAACATGCGGGATGATACAAAATTGTGTTTGTTATAACCAATGCCCGTTAAGTTACTTCAGCTCTTTTTACTTTTGCTACACTCAGTTTTTGTGTTTGTCTTGTTTTGTTTTCAAAACCACCATTTCTCGTATGTGTCGTTGTCACGTGACTTAAAATTCGACACCTCGGGCAAAATCACCTGCATACGTTGATCTGGCCAAGCGCTCAGGAAGCCTGCGATTCAGACTGCTTGCTTGTGAGCTCATTAAAGATGATGCGTGCAGCCTATACAGGGGAGAAACAATGGAGAACATGACCGAAGTTACCAAATAAACCTACAGTACAGCTAGTAAGTTGATCAAACAATTCTCTACGTGTGATGTAGGCCAGTGGGCCACCAAGGGCTAATGATCTTGACATAATTCTTAGAACTGGGCACTTTCCTGATTTACTCGAAAGTTGAGACGCAAACGTGACTTATTAGGCGCACATGTACAGTGCAACTGAATCTGACACTTCATGTTCGCTCAAGCGAATCCGACCTTGCACAGAGAAAACTATACTGCTGACAATGGTCACCTGATTTTTCCGGTGTGAATGGTTTGCCCACAATGTTTTCTACGATTTGCATACTATGCTGATCCCTCGCGTGTATTTGCTGTTAAGGTTTGCTTCGTACCCAAAAAGCAAATCATTGACAAAAACTTACAAAAAGGAAAAACTACTGTTGTCATCAAACCCCTTTATAGCAGTAAGATTCAAATAAAAAGAAACTCACAAATAAACAACAAAAACCTTGTGATGTCACTGTCTGCATTGTTCAAGAATAAGTATCAAAATTGTTTATACACGCCCGAAAAAAGATTCAGATCGTAACAATGTGGCATGTTTCGGATCCGCTGCAAGGTAAAGCCCGAGTTTGCGGATAATAGGTTGCTTCATTTGTTGCAGCACCAATGAAATACAGGGTAGATCAGATCATCTGAGACCCGGTGCGAGAGACGGATCAGAGTCATGGCTAATTAAAGGAGAAAAGCATTTCCTCTTCACTCTCCCTTGGCCAACACACTTAATAATTCTTAAAACTAGTTTTTACTTCAGCAGTTTATTACGGTTTCTCCCTTAAAAGTAAGATAAGAAATGTTGGGCAACAAAGAATAAAAACAGACAAATTAAATGTTGCTTCAACTTGCACAATCTCGAACATATTGCGAAAAAAATGAAGTAAAAGATATTCACAACGTTTCTTTTCCAAAATACAGTGACGCTTCGCCATTAGCATCGGAACTCTGCATCCTCTTCCAAGTTTGATCACTTCCAACTTGTTGGTGGTCAGTACCCACGCATGTGCCATTCGGTTCAGATGACATTGTGTCCTATTTGGCAGCAACATCCTTCACACTACTGTGTGGCTACCTGCATTTCGTTTCCACGTTTGTTAGAAAACTAAGGAAAGTCATCTCGTTAAACCTGGACCAATGGTCATGCACGGCACGCGTTCCATTGCTTTTACGCGAAGAGTTATTGACAGACAAAGCAAAATATCAACTGAAAATACTTTCTCTTACGGTCGTGTGGGGCCCGTGAAATAAAAAGAATGCAGGGGCAGTGGAGCGCGTAAAAACATCCTTCCGACTTGACGCACGTCTCTTTGTTCGGCAACGGAGGGTGAAACTATTTCAACTTGGTTGAAATAAATTGGCTGCAAAGAGGACGGATGGCAAATAAAGGTTTCAAGACACAGCTTATGCTAATGAAATAATGTCCCTTACCGCTTTTCATTTCAAATTCGTCATTGAAAAAAGATTGACGGCTAGCAGTAAACTGCTTGAAAAAGCACGCACTTTGGGGTCAGACAATCGCTGTTGTCCACCATGTAAGATTTTGGCATGGCTGTTGTTGACACTAGAACCTGAATTTTTCTGCATGGTCATCACAAACATAGAAAAGCTTTGCGTCTTCCGCTGTGAGAGTCTCTCTCAACACAAGGCGCAGTGAAAATGCGTTGCCAGAGTGACTGACTTCTTTTCCGAAACGATTCCAGATTTTTTTCTGAAAACCAGTCGTTTCTAATCGAGCGTACAAAGGCTGCTTGTCAAACCGGAAGTGTGAGGCTGCAATTAGAATTGCTATGAGGTGGGTGTGGTGTCAGATGAACTTTCTGTCTCTTGCTATAGTTTGCCTGCAGACCCTTTGTATGCAATGAGGCACAAGTGGCAATAGCTAAAGATTCTATTTAAAATTTAGGTTCTATTTAAATAAGAACTGATAATGCCTGAATAAGAGACGAAATATTTACTCTGATAAGATCATATACTATTTGATTGTTGGCTGTCAAAGGATTCCTTTAGATAGAAAGCTACTTATTAAATAATTTAAATTTTTCTGAAAAGTTTGTTCGTACTTCAGAGCTGCTAGCATGTGTCTGGTTTGGTTAAAGACTAACTGTTTCATTTTCCTACACTTAGATTTGGCCTAAAACGTCCCGAAACAAAATAGTTTTTTCCTTTTTACTTTTAGTCTCACAAGTGCAAATTAAGCATTTATAAGCTAACATTTGACTCAAAGCGTGGAATGATTTTGACTTCTGACACCTTCTAAATTATATGTAAATGGTATAAATCAGGGATGTGCAACGCTTTTTGTCGGTGGGCCATATAACCAACTTCAGACATCTAGCTGGGCCACACGAAAAATTTAGTTTTTTCGTGTACACTTTGTTTTTTTCATGTACATTAGGATTTTCATGCATGATGGGGAAAAACAAGAGTGTTGGCAAGTGCCACACTAAATGACTTGGCGGGCCGGGTTGTGGCCCGCGGGCCGCCTGTTGCACCCCCCATGTATAAATGGTCAATGTCAGTGAAAAAATGAACATACCTTAACCTTTCTTTGTTATATATTATTTATTATTTTTGTCGGGTTATTTTTATTATATATTACTTTCTGTCTGGTTATTCTTATTACATATTATTTTATTTTTGTCTGGTAAGTGATAATCTTGTCAAATCGAGGGAATGGAAAATATTTTTTTTCAGATGCCTATAGAGAGATGTTTTCGCCAGTACTTTTTCAAGAAAGTACAATCTAACTTTCAGTTTAATTGACACTCCTTTTTTATTTCTTTAGGAGTGCCACGAGTGGTCTACGGGCACCCATCTCCACTTGCTTACACCGTGGGCCACGCCGCTGCTTTCACAGAATGCTGAACTGGTGGTGAGTCAGTGGCAGCACCGCGCGTGAACTGCTTTCTTGCACCCACACGCCCAAGCACGAGGCTGGACAGGGCGCAAGTACTGTGATTCAAGTCTTCGGTATGACCAGCTATGTCAAACCCGCGGCCCAGTCGAAGGTTTTGTGCGGCCCAGTTTTGGTTCTTGCTGTAGTACAAGTAGCCTATATACTGACAATGGCAATCTGTCCTTAATCTTAAATATGACAATTTTGATGCAGGTGGTCTTCAGTGCCACGTTATCATCTCTGCACTGCGTGCTGGTAGACTTCCATATGTTCACTGACACCTTAATGCAAAACCTTGAATTGTTTTCTGATTTTTACCTTCGTTCCATTGGCACTAAACTTGCCTGTCACATCGCAAAGGTGCCAAACGGTGGTTATCATTCTGGTTTGGATTTGAACGCCTTCAGCACATTAGCATTAACATTAACTGAGTTTAGCTTGCTAATATGCGGCCCTCATTAAGATAGTGACATTGGCTCCGTAAGCAATTTGGGTTGGACATAGATGAGTATGACCGATAGCGGGAATCGAACCCCACCTTTGATTTTTGGTTGCGCGTGTTCAACCAACTGCACCACTCATCCGTTCTTTCAATCGAATGTGACTAACCAAATGTTACACATACGCAAAGTTCAATCTTCCTGATGCAAGCAGACATGATTAACTCTCTCGTAAAAAAATCCAGAACCACATGATTTTTGAATGTTTGTTGATAGGTTCCAGTTCATGCTGCTTTCTAAACAAAGTGTGTATTGCATTGGGTTTTTGGCTTCTTACAAGATGCCGGGAACACTAGACGAAGCTGTTGCCTGTGAGAAGCTTTGGGTGCAGGCCCCCCCACATGTACTTGGAATGGTACCCTTTGCTGGAAACAGGTCATGGAACTTTTTTGTCGTTGCGCTGGTAGTGGATCTCTACATAAGCCAAATCCTTACAACGCGCCTACCGCCATACATTCAAATATCTTTCAAAAGGCGAAGGCATAACACAGAACATTCGACTTACAGTCATCACTCTAATATAGCTTCTTCACTGCGCAGTAAACCTGCTTGTTAATATGCAGTCAGATGTCACTGCCAGAGTTTTTTTCCGATGACAGTCTTAATAAATGCGCTGATAGCACGAAATAGTTCTTACCGAATCGTCCATTTCGTTAGAAAAAAATGTTCAAAAGTTTGGAAATTGAATAAATTGTTTGCTGTCTGTCAAGTATGAAACATATCAGCAAGTCACCCTGACGTGTTTACGCATGCCGCGAAATTTGCGTTTCTGTCTCTTTACAGATGGTTCGCGGGTTCGATGATTTCAAGACTAAAGCTGCGCTGATTGATGCTTTGAAATATTTTTGAACCATCGTAATTGCCACCTACGCAAGGGCGTGGATACCTAGAAGTAAATCCTGAAAGTCTTCAGCTTGCCGCGTGACAAAGAGCTTTAGCTTTTCTTCAAGATCGTTAATTTTGACAATGGCATTTATGTTTCGGTACTGAAGTTAGAAAACATAGCACCCGACTGCTTGGAGAAAAAAATGAAAACTCAAAGCACTTTCGAACCCTGAAAAAAAACTTTAAAAAGAGTAAAGAACAATTGCTTTTTGAAGCATGACGTTCTTTATTTTATGCATAAACCAAAGACAGTTTGTTTTAATTGCGTCTAGTTTTCCCGATTTTCCACATGCGAAATGCTAAATGGATTAATGTTGTAGCAAATGGTGGGTAGACTGTTGTTGGAAGTATTTTCAAATATTCATTAAAATGAACATGTTACATATTGCCAGAGCTTCACAGTGTTGCTGAAAATTGATGTACCACTCGGTAATAGCTCTTAGCAACAAATCTCAGACTGCAATTTGTTCAGTAAATTTTGACATGCTTCTTAAGTGGAAATAATTACTGTATTACCGATTTAATATCTGCGCTACTTTGCTCAAGTTACTAATTTCTTGCGCAGGTGTAAAATTTTTACTTGTGTGGTGTTGTGTACGTCAAGCTATATGCAGCTATGTCGTTCGCTTGCAACTGCTATTTTCTTGTGTGTATTGGTGTTGTCTTGAAAATGAAACAGTAACAATAACTGAAAAATCAAAAAGGAGTGCAGCAGAAAAATTAACTCTCGTCTTGGATTAATTACATATTCCATTGTGGCAGAATTAAAAAATGGAAGCTAAAACCACGCATAGGTTCAGGAATATAATAAAAGGCTTTTTAAAATATCGATTAACAACTCGATAGTGCCGCTGTTGAGGCAATATGGTCATTTTCTATCTCTGACGTTCACAATGATTTTCAATCATCAAGACGTTTTCTTGGTTATGATTATTCTGATGAAGTCTAATCAATCTTTTAACAAGAGAACGTATATTCTAACTTTCGCACGGAAACCGTAAAGCTATACGGGAAGAAAAAAGTGCCGAGTCTTATTACAGTCGACAAATATGTTGGCGTTGACCTGTCTGATCTTAACGGAATTTCAAATAAATCACATTAAAATAACAATTAATTCTGTCGTAATTCAACATTTTAGTATTATTCCTGGTGAAACATACGTAGTTTTGATGTGAGGTTATACGTTAAAGAAAATCTTGTCTTCAGCTCGTATGGAATTCTTATGGATTTGAAAAAAACTATGGTAAGACTGACTTCAATTTATATTTACGAGTATTACAGAACCTGAACACAGACTTTAACTTAACCATATTAAGGATAAAGTTTTCTACATTTTACCTGGAAAAAAATGGTAAGGGATAGTCAAGCGTATAGGTAGTAGAAAGCATTCACATGAAAAATTAAGAAATTTTATGCTTTATTGCTTCAGTGCTAGCTGGAACTTCGAAAAAAATGAACACTGCATATTTGCACATCCCTTACAATTTTTTATGCTCACCATTAACGTCTCAGTAAAACGTATTTACCGTGATGGCTTTACGCTTAGAGTTTTTAATTAAATTTTGTTGACATTCATGTATTTCTTCAGAGATATATACAGTTAAAAATGTCATTGACACAATTTTTTGACAAGGAACGATAAGATTGCAAAATTTCGCGCAGACTGCGATTGTCAGGTTAAGATGTCAAACGCCTAATATATGTGATAGAACTTTAAAAAGGTTATTTTTTAATAACTATTTTTTGAATGCATTCCACTTTTGTCTTAGTCGAAAACCACCAAAAATAATAACTTTCTCCACATCACTCGGGCAGGGGCGGATCCAGGGTAGGCGATTGGGGCGATTGCCCCCCTACAACCTACGAAAGTAACTTTTTTCACCATAATCCTCTACAATTCAGAAAACAACGTTCGCGATATAAGGCCATTTTTTCGTCCACTGTTTTGTCATAGAAGTGTTGTGAAGTATACCTCATCTCTCTTACAGTAGCGAAGCCGTTAAGAGACTTGACTACCAAATTTTACTGAAATCGCCCCCCTAAACCAACTGGCTGGATCCGCCCCTGCACTCGTGTTTGGGATAGTGTACGCACACGAAAGTTGAAGTTCTATGTTACAGACAGACACGCTATTGCTGTTGGCAATGCGGAAGGGGTTGATCCAAAACGATTGTCGACCTTCAAGATGACCTACCAGCCAACAGCTTTCTTTTTCACAAAAAAGTGGCTGACATTCAGTATCAAGAAACATATCCAGCAATCGTTAGGATTTTGTTGAAGAGAATGTCTGTAACAGTTTCTGTATTATGAGTTTGAAATCTCATCTACTTTTGCTACAGAAAGTAATAGACGCAGATCAGCACAGTCCCAACTCATTCATGTCTAAACACAAAAACTCTTGAAGATCATTTACTGTAAATATGACTTAATAAATTTGATAAAAATAGGTGTTGCGTAGCTTTATTCTTCTGATGAGATATGTGTATAACTTTCTAAACACTTTGTACTCCGAAGGCGCAGAACGTAATTACTTTTGCTTTCCATTCAGTGTAAACTTCGAGAGCACCTCATCGAATTCATTAAAGTGTGCCAAGAGCATTTCTGTGGAAGCTCTGATCAGGCCAAAAGTCAATGACGGGAATATTATGCTGGTCTGTTTGAGAAACTCCAGACGAGGATTAATATTTTCGATTGTACCACAAATATGTGCTTGACATCCCTGCTTTGATGTTTTGTCTCGATTGGCTTACACAATAGAGCAGACAGACTGGAGTCGAGAGTCTTTCAAAATCATCGAGGCGTTGTGTGCTGCTCGTTCAGCAATCATTAGTGCAAGATAACCAGCCAATAAGAGATATCACGAGACTGTCTTCTCTATTTCCCATCATGCTTTGTGTGGTCGATTTAGCAAATCGCCTTGAGTGTCATTCTGGTTCTCAAAAATGTTGCGAAGACCCCGTTATTAGCAACGGAAAACGTTCCGAGTCGCAAACCATCACCCATCGCCGTCAGATTATGTGAACAATAATCCCACAGCAATTCTAACCGAATTGAATTCCATTTTCTAAGCAAGAGAACAGCTTCAAAAGTCACGGCAAAGGCACTCCTTGGTTTCGTACATTACAGGCAGTGTGCAGCAAGTTGCATGATTGCAAGCAGCACCAGTGTATCAAGTGAGGCAGTGTGCAGCAAGTTGCATGATTGCAAGCAGCACCAGTGTATCAAGTGAACAAATAATATGTTTGCGATTTACCTCGAGTCTGATCTCTTGCTCAGTTACTTGGCTCCCGCGTACAATATAAGAAAACATTTCTTCAGGTTTTCTCAATGCAGCTATTTCAGTTGTGCTGAGAGAGAACTTGTACGTATTAACTTCCATTCCCACTGCGGCTAATTCGGACACGTAGATGAAGGTCAGCTGAGTTTACGATCCCGAGTTTGAAGTAAAACAGAGACACATTATTTGCGTTGTGTTACCGCAAAGAAACCACATCATACAAATGGACACACATGAACATCACCCCATCTCTTCCTCACACACGTACCTTTTGTTCAGCTAGGTTTATTGTGAATATCACACACCAACATAATAATAACAGAAATTTGCAAAGCCACTTGCGTGTGCAAGTTGCACCCCGACTTTCAAGGTGAAATTTTGCGACGTATACACGAATAAATATGGTATTTACGTAAGAACAGCAATGCGGCTCGCTAGCCGCGGGTTGGCCAGGCCTGGCTTAAAGCGTTGTTCTAATCGTAATAGCAATTTCCAGATACGCAAAATCGTTGGAGAACTCTATCTGTGAACATGTAAGAAGTGCACATACATGATTTCCATAAAAAAATAACAAGAGTGCCAAGGAGTGAACTGAAACGCAACCGCAGCGGTTAACTGCCCTTTGCCCTCAAGTTGTGAATAATGTGTGCGCATACATGCAAAACTTGGTAGTATACAGTTTTACAGTTATGGCGTCTTTTCAAAAAAACGCATCGACCTTGTCAAGTTCCTACTGCTTAGTACTTTCTCGATTTTGAGTGGGATACCTAAATTTATTATTGGCCCAAACGCCAACTACACTTTTAAAAACAACTTGACTGATAATGATGGTTGAAAGCAAAGACGGTTAAAAGAGACAGTCTCAGGCAGGCGCGTAGCCAGAAATTTAGATAGAGAGGGGCAAACAACAACCAAGTCTCAACATTGAAATAGTTATGACTCTTGTTTTTAAAGCATCATCCATTAAACGTCCATTTCTCAGGCGCTTTTTTATTGAATAATTACGTTCAGATTCAGAAAAATTCCAAGCTTCTACTTTGGATGAAAGCCACCATTTGCTTGTAAAACTTTCTCCCAAAAGCCCTTGTGGCAATCTCGATCTTATAAGCGCAAGATCTGCAGTATGCTTTGTGCAGCCAATATTCCAGTTAAGCAAGAAATCATCGTGGCCGCCATCACGATCGCGCTTCTTATATTTACAAGCTTCTAATGTTCTAAACTTTTTGGTTCAAAGGCCACGTAACTTATTGCACAACAGATTGAGGGCAAGACATTTTACGCAACGTAATTCTTTCTGGATATGTTACATTCTATCCAATCAACAAATGTTTCGCACGTTGGCGTCCGCAGAAATTTTTCCAGGGGGGAGCAACGTCGACATTTCGCTTATCATTTTTCAGGTTGCGAAAGATGCAATGCAAATGGACTTTCACAAAACGCTTTATCCTGTTTAGACCACAAGGAAACTTCCCCATGAAGGCAAGCGCTCCATTCGCATTTGTTTGAAATTGTATTCAGGTGGAGTTGTATTCGTGTTTGCGAAAAGGTCGTACTTTTTTGTCATCCTTTACAGTTTGGCTGAATTGGGGTAGCCTATCATCCAATACCATTATTACTGTGAACTACAGACAACTGAGCCTGAATTGGTCTTGAAATAGCCACAACTGCGTTGGCGGTGCTCACATTAGTTTGTGTGGATTGAAGCTCACTTCTCAAAATTTAGTCTGAAATGTTTTCTACACTTTGGCTATCAGAAATGCTGATTCTTTTCATAAACTGGTTAATATCCATTTTTCGAGCACTTTCTGAAATAGGTTGCAATAATTAACTGTCAGAACATCAGTAGCGGTGAAAAAACACGAAAGTTAGACACTCGCAAAATTGTTTCAAGCAATGAGAAGTAGACCTGTTAGTTGACAACGACTATCGGACAACTGTCAGTTAGAACACCACGCAGGCTTAAAAAATAGAGCAGATGAATCATGAAAACTCGCCAGAGCAAATACTGCTTTGCACTTGCTCACTCAGAAGTCAGAAATAAACCTCAAGTATATTTCCACAAACTTACATATATAACAACCACGCAGTGTGTAAAAAGAAGACTGCATAAGCGTAGTTTGATTCAGCCAGTGTGGTCCAACTACAGGTCTGCGGGCTGCATGTGACCCGGCACAGCATTTTCAGTGGCCCGCGGAATCATTCAGAAAAAAACTTCAAATTTGAAATTTGTTGAAAAGCGTGTGAGGTTACATTTGTTTCACTGAATTGCTTGCGCTAGATAAAGTGTATTTGCACAAGAACAATGAATAACACCTTTTCTGTGTAACATTACTGTTTTTGTTTTATTCATTTATTTTACGATCAAATTAGAAGGTACGGGCCTCCCCTAAACCTCCGCTGGGGCACCTGACTGAATAATCTCTGTCCTTATCGGTGCCTCGGCATGCGTTGTCTTGAACAGTCCGTCTGCGCAATGAACTCAGTAACATCAAATAAATCTGTCTTTTTATCCGCTAAACGCGGCCTTCTCAAAGTGGACCTCGAGCCAAATGAAACGCCCATCCCTGCAATAGGTAATTTTAATTACTCCTGGAACAAGCATAATATCATTTAATAAAAATGTAGGCTACTACAACACTAACGGAAGAAATTGAATCTTTTCCCAGTCGATTAAATTTTCATATTCAGACACTCAACTGTTTACACTGGAATGGATAGATTAGCGATTACCAAATTATTTTTAGCACGACACAAACCTGAGTTTCGTGAACACCTCGCGTCCCAAGCCTCAAACAACGTATGAAAAACATAATGATTGTATGGATGATTTTCGGCAGTAATTTGCTAAGTTCGTTTGGCAGTGATATGTTCTTTTCTTACCTGCGATACAGATAGACAAAGACAAGCAGTGATAACACTGACATTGTACAACTCCGGTTGGAATTGCCTGGGCGTGACACATTTTTTGACCCTTTGCCACCCTTGTTTGGTCTCGACCCATACTTTGGGGAACCACTGGGCTAGATAAACTAACCAACCGTTGTGTTAAGCTACGGCTCCAAGAGACAAGAGTTTCTTAACTTTAATGCAGAGCTGTGGTGATAATCGAGTGTGGCTTCGTTTTCACAAATAAACAACTATTTTCGCACTTTGTGTAGACCGAATGGGTCGAACATATGCAAGTTTGTTCAAAGGGCTTGTGTAACATTATCCAATTTACAATATTGGATTTATCATTTTTGTGAATTATATTTTTAACTCCAAAGAGCAAGCCAAATACCTGAATGTTTTGGGGAAGCAAGCTTAGTGAAAGTAGCGTATAAAAATGCTACCGCAGTCGCATTTCATAGCGTTGAAAAAAAAAAAATTTTTCAAACGAGTTGATGGACTTTGCCTTTGCGCTATCAGCTGCATACGTCAACCAGTCGCTCAAGAACTGGACAAGATCCATGTCTTATATGTGCGCAAGTTTTGTAAATCTACTTCGGGAGTCAGGGTCTCCAACTACCACCCTCGGGCCAAATCCATCCCAAGAAGCCATTTCAACCGACCCGCGAAGGCTTTTTGTCATTGATAAAACAATATTTTGAGAAACATTTGTTGATTGGATAGAATGTAACATATCCAGAAAGAATTACGTTGCGTAAAATGTCTTGCCCTCAGTCTGTTGTGCAATAAGTTACGTGGCCGTTGAACCAAAAAGTTTAGAACATTAGAAGCTTGTAAATATAAGAAGCGCGATCGTGATGGCGGCCACGATGATTTCTTGCTTAACTGGAATATTGGCTGCACAAAGCATACTGCAGATCGTGCGCTTATAAGATCGAGATTGTCACAAGGGCTTTTGGGAGAAAGTTTTACAAGCAAATGGTGGCTTTCATCCAAAGTAGAAGCTTGGAATTTTTCTGAATCTGAACGTAATTATTCAATAAAAAAACGCCTGAGAAATGGACGTTTAATGGATGATGCTTTAAAAACAAAGGTCATTCAATATTTCAATGTTGAGACTTGGTTGTTGTTTGCCTCTCCCTATCTAAATTTCTGGCTACGCGCCTGGCTCTTATACGTATGATTTTGTTGCTGACTCTATCCGTTGCAGCTAGATGATTTCAAAATCACTGTAGGATAGGGTAGCAATTAAGGCTCCACATAATTGCGATTGAACCATCGCAATCCAGGTTCTCCAACCTGGTCTAGATACTTATTTGTTAAAATCCAGGGTTTTTAGGGTTGTTTTACGGACTGGATTCGGGTGCCTAGAATCAGAGAAAATCGGATCCCTAGAATCAGAAATCGGGTCCCTACAGGTCCACTAAAACTGTAAAAAAACAAATATCTTCGATGTTCATTTAAACCTTTAATTTTAAGGCTACGGCTGATGCTGCAGAAAAGGGTAAGTTATACAACATTTTTAACACGCCAGAGTTATCAGCGAGGAATTTTGCGAGGGTGTTGAAATGAAGTCTAGATCACCTTCAGGTTGATACAGCAAGGCGGTGCGCCAGAAGGAGCTGCGGAAATCTTTTCTCATTGTTTTAATTTGGGTTATTGGTCACAAGCGCTTAAATACAAGTAGTCTTTCATTATCGCCACTTCCACACGGAGTTTAAACCTAAGGTAAATGTCAGCCAGGATATGAATTCTCCAGCATTTACGCAATAAACAAAGTGTGATTAATCATGGGCGATTGGAAAACCATATTGCTTTGATCAGGTTCGATTAAAAGCTGAAGTAGGATAAGTTCCTCATTGCAGTTGCGTTGATTTGCACTGTAGAATTTTTTCGGCTTTCACATCAAAAACTTTACTAACCTGAAAATTTTTAATGCAATTTTTCTGAATTGGGCGGGGCAATTGCCCCCATTGTCCCCCCCTGGCTACGAGCCTGGTCTTAGGCCTTTTTTAAAACGTTTGGTTGCATGAATTTACTCTGGGTTGCTTTTTCAGATTTGTACAGTTAAAAAATAACAATTGTACACAAAAGTTTATTTGCAAAATCCAACAACCGCTTAACAAAACATATTAAGTTGCTAAAGTTTTGTTGGTTTTAGTAGACATTTCGGGGGATGTTTACAGTTTTCTTTCATTTCTTGACTCTTGTCGATTTTGGTCAAACGTTTCGGAGTGTTTTTGTATTTCAAACACTGAATACAGTTATGGTTGTTGCTGGCAATAATTTTGAAAGGCGCTTTTTCCACCACGAACAAATTAATGAAAGTAATGCAAACTTGGAACGTTTTGTGTACAAGCAGCCAGTTCAAGGTGTTATTACTGCGCCTGTCTTTCCTTGGAGTACCAAGTGATAGAAAAGGTCGCTACCGGCGCTGCGGGTGAAGTAAGTCAATTTTTTTGGGTGGTTTGTGAAGGTATAAATGTTCCATACCACACAAGTTGCCGGGTCAAACGCTTCGTCAGCTGAGGTTGACCTCCAGGTTGATTGTTCATCTACCGCTGCAGGAATCTTACCCGTACGATGACTGTGGATTTAACAAAACAGTCATGGGCGGCTGAAGGGAAGTTTATCTTCACTTGGCTTCAGTATACATATCCAGCCAGCATTGGGCCCCTCATGGATATTTACCTGGAAGTTGCTCGTTCACTACATCATGCAGTTTCCATATCGGTTTTTGCGTGAGCACATTTTTAGGGGAAGGTGAAACTTTGTGCTTGTCAAATGGCATTTTGAAAAATATTTATCTGTTTCAATTCAGAAACTTTCATAGTAATGTTATGAAAAGGCTCCAAGCGGTTTTAATCTTGCAGACTCCGATTCATTTTATATAAATAAGTTTATATTTTCATGAAACTTTTTACCTTTTAAGAGCCGCACACCACCACCTTTGTTAAATCCTAAAAAGAACCAAGCATGCTTGTTGAGACCTTCACACCTTCTGATAGCAATACAAAAGGTTTCATGCACTTTGTGATGAGGTAGCAAGTATCAGCCAGCCAAAAAGTAGTGTCATATTTGCTGGAAAAGAACTGATGGCGAAATCATCGCGCTGAGTGCTTGTCCTGCCAATAAATTGTCACAATGCCAAATTGCTGTGATGAAATTGTGACCTAACTGAATGTCCTAGCGCGACATAAACGATTTTTCTTGTCAGACATTAGTGATTTCGTCTTGACTTCATTCCAACACCCTTGCGTGGGGTACATGGAACAAAAACAAGGAACAATCAGCCGAACATATAACAAAGTAAAAAATGTTTCACCTGCTTAATTTGCAAACATTCCGCTATATTTCCTCATTCATTTGAATGTCTTCGACTGCGTCTTTTTGGGGAAGTACCAGTAATTGTGATAGAAACACCAAATTTTCGCCACTTTATTTCCATCAGAACTTAGCCTTTCGGCAAAGAAGCTTTGCGGCCGAGTCACTGCATATTTCTAATATTTGGCACAATTACTCCCAGAAACCGCAAGTAAGCTGGTACGTGTTGGTGTGCTCTAACAAGAACGCAAACAATGCCTGGAACAAGGTATCGAAGCAACAGGTTTTTCTGTGAGTTCATCGCAGGCCATCGAGTTTTTAAAGAAACCTGTTGCTGTGCAGCATACCTAAGAAGCAATGTCAAGTGATGCGCAGACTCTAGAAAAGCTGACGAAGTGTGAAAACCGCCCATGCATATTGCCGACACTGCAGCGACAGCTTTAGCTCCCTACTTGCAAACCCTCGGCTAAATGTCTTACTGGGTTATATCGGCGATACCAGGGATATACGTCGCAAACCTTCCTAAAATTATGTTGTGGTGACAGACCTACCCCCAAATATTTTTTAAAGTAGCCCAACAGCCGCAAATAAACGCGGACTGTGTCCATACCCACCTGAAACTTGTTTATGCTGTGAGTATATTTATCTGAAAATTTTGCGTACGTCGCTCTGTACCTAACAGCAGTCAGGTGGGTTAGATGTAGACTTCCCTGGTATTTTAGGAATACGACACATGGTTGAAGCGTCCCTTCTGGTGTTCCTTTTTATTAAACGGTGGAATGGGGATGACGGCAATGTTGATGGAGGACACTGCACTGAATTTCGCATTAGGAAGTTGTTCACTTTCATGACGTATCAACACTTTAAGTGCTTTGTCAATGCTTTTGACATTTGACATTCTACCTAAGTAATTTCAAAAATACTGTAGTTTACATTGTCGTCCGGAGAGAAGCTCAGCACCTCAGTTCCATATGGCGGTCAGCCGCAGAAAAGTCTTCCTGTAATGGTTGAAGCAAAATGCATTCAGTGTGGTCGATCAGGTGGCACAGGCAGAATCAAACCGCTCACCACAATGGCTTTGGGGTGAATTGAACCAAAATGCAAATTAAACTGTTTTCGGAGCTATCCAAGTTTATCGCTGGCGCTATTACGAAACGCTCAAGGCGGCTTCACACAGAATCCGGTTACGGCTTGCGATCCGGCTTACGGTCAACGGCAGTCTTCCCACATGCAGCAAGAACACCATCACCGACAACACCGGCAATCCGGCTTTCTTAAAACAATTTTAAGTAAGCCGGAAGCCGGTCGAAACCGAGAAAATTCACCCGGATACGGCCAACCGAGCTTGTGTGAAGACTGCCGTTGGCCATAAGCCGGATCGTAAGCCGTAACCGGATTCTGTGTGAAGCCTTTAGAGATGAAAAACTTCAAGCTTTAAGACTGTCAAGGGCCAAGGCAAAACATCTCAAACACCTGCAGCATTGTCATCAATTGCAAACGACTTAGGTCAGTGGCGCAGCCAGCCCAAAAATTTTGGGGGGAGCAAAAAATTTTGGGGGTGCCAGAATGTTTGATTTTAGGCGAATAACACTATTTTGCTTAGAAAAACGCCTCTCAAAACACAAAATAACTATATTTTCTAAAAATTTGAGGGGGCATGGCCCCTTTGCCCCCCCTGGCTACACCTATGACTTAGGTATGCCTGAAATCGATTTTTTGGGTTAATGAACAAGATAAGACCAACGTGGAAGAGAAGTTTTTTACCATCCGTACGTATCACTTTTATTCTAAGTCTTTGAGGTGAATTTACTTGATCTTTAACTTTCTACAAAGTTTGAAGCCAACTTTCTAACAGAGCGTAACCAAGTGGAAACATCAAGGCTGCGGCAGCCCTCGAATGTGACTCTCGAAGCAAAACTGGCACCACATCACGCTCATTGACAGGACAAAACATTTTTCATTTTCTCAATGCGAAATTTTGAAATGAAAAAATTAATTTTTAAAGCTGCGGCATGCTACTTTCAAACGAAAAGCTGCTGTCCAAGTTGTAGCGGAGAAATATGCCATTTGTACGCTAACTTGCGTGACGTCACGTTTGAGAGGAAAAATCTTTGCCTTTTCCATCTCTCTGCCAGGAAACCAAAAAATGGCTTCATGGCTGATGTATCAGTAAATGAATAACACGGGCGTGCCGGATTTACCATGTTTCCAACAATCTTTACATGCACTCGAAAAACTAAAAACAACACGCGGACAGCGCATTTCAGCGGTTGAATGAAAGTCAAGCTGATATATCTGTTTCTCACGTAAAAGACGGACGTATTCAAGATCACGACCGTTTGGACATTGTCATAACGTTGAGAAAGTGCGCATTCACACGATTGAAAACAATTTTTAGGTAATTTTATGAAACAGAGGTTGAGTTCATTTGCTGCGTGGCGATTATGAATTTCTGCTTCACGAACGTTTGGTGGCGACATGCTCGATCATGCTTTTCTCAAAGAACGCTCTTTTGGATTGTCTCAAGTTGCACAGATCAGAATCAGCATTTCGTGGGGCATGTGCAAATCATCCTCGCAGTAGCATTGGTATGCACAAATTTTCTGCGCAAGAACTGCTGACAGTTTTGAATGAGGCATGCTGGTAAGTGAGATGCTCTAGGTGTGAGGTAAATGTCACTTTGCAGAAACCGCGATGACAGGATTTTTCCAAATGCCCACTCAATCGTAGTTTACCAGCTATCAGGATTTTTTCAGGCAGCTTTGCTTTTTGAGAGTTATGTATTTTACTTTCTTATAACAAAGCGTCTCCAACGCACTTGCCGCAAAGGACGCTCGACAATACAAAGTAGAATCGCTTATGTGCGGTGAAGCGAGGTGAAAAACTTATGCAACAGCCGATCTGTGCTGTAATGTGAGGAGAATTCATACCTTTTGAACAACTTTTTTCATTTCTATATTCTTTCTCTGTCTGCATTTTTCCGTTTTTTTTCCGTTTTTTCTTACAATTAGGATTTGCGTGGCAACCGCACAATCACGTGTTGAACTGCAAACTGAGCCCATGAATCTGAGGCACACACAACATGGGCATCAATAAATGCATATCCAGTCAAGTTGCCAATTTCTGAGGAATGTTGTGCATAGAGTGGGACTTCCCGCAAACCCTCCTTCAATGCATTCACACGCAGCTGTTGCCAAATTATCGAGGCCACAGGCTGACCAGCGCGTTGTGGCAGTCTGTTGTTGCTGTGAAAAAAAACAAAACAAAGATCACTTGAACTGGTGAATTTCTGACTGCTCGTTCAAACAACCAATTAATGTGCGATAGAACTGTTGTTCCATCAGCGTTTGAAACGACATTCCTTGTCCTGGCCGTTGCTCTTCATAGTTTGCAGCCAGCGCGGGCCGAGAGTTTGGCGCCAAAAGTTGAACTTCCGTGAGAGAATTAGCGCTTTCTTTATGCGCCGAATACTACGGCAGTGCGTTCAGTTTCACAACAACCGTTTTCTATCAGTGCGATCTACAACAAAGTCAAAGAAAGCTTGTCCACTCGAAATGAAGTGCTGTGGGGAGTTGTGTTAGGGCATTGCTTGTATAGTTTTATCGAACAATCGCGCGAATCCCGCTTTGTCCTGAATTGGCATTTAAACCGTCGAAAACCGTTGAGGGTCATGTCTTTATCTTGCGATCAGTTCGGCTAAAGGCTGGAACTCTTTGCCGCTGCGACAAAAGGCGAGCAAACTGTCTGGGCCGCACAATGCGAGTGGGAGATCGGGCCGTTGGGCTCTTTATGTGCGAAGAGCTCCGAGTCGATGACTGACACGGCGGGAAAGTTACCAGCTGTTTTCCTTCTGTCGTAGCCCATGTCAAGAACGGCGCACAACAACATCTCCGACAATCTTTTCGCTGTTGCCAGTAGTGGTTAGTCGGAACCGAAAACTCGATGTGGACATGCAGTGTGCGCGCAAACCGGCATGACGCGACATTCCAGCTCATCAGTGAGGTCTGTCTGACGGAGGTTGTTGGCAGGTACGAAAGCAAACGTATTTTTGACGTTTCCGAACAATCCCCAACGGGAAGCACGACCAAACAACTTCCGCCAATGACCCAAACAATCGCTGCTCAAAAAGCGACGTCAGGCCACGTCACAATGGCTGCTATAAACAGGTTAAATTTCACTGTTGCATCTCGTCGCCAGGGCTCGCTTACTTCTGCGCAGCAGATTTGCGCTCTGGCGAACTCCATTAAATTGCAGATCTGCGCGGAAGCTGAGTCAACGTTAAAGCGCGGAAGTCGTTTTCAACCTGCAACGAAAAGCGGTCGTTTAAGCAAATAGCGAATTCGGTGTGAAAGTCAATGTTACAGAGGGAACTCTTCGGTGTTAGTTTTGGTAAGTGAAGAAAGTATTTCACAACCAATTTTTAATTTTTTCGTTTCGTCTGTGCAAAAATGTAAACCACTGGTTCCAAACCTGGGGTCCATGAAGGTGAAGCAGGAGTCCATCAGCTATAGCCTCTTCTTAGGTAATAATTGCACTACAAGTTGATTTTTGCAAACATTTGGGCGCGTTTTACTTGACGTATTTTGCAGGAAGCAGCAACTTCTGAATCTAAACGCACAAATTTTTCATCACATTTTTGTAATAGTGCATTTTCTTATACAAGCCAATTTGCGATTTGGGGTTTGCGATACGAAAATGAAAGCCCTGAGTGAGTGGGTCCGCAAATAGGAAAAGACTGGGAATCACTGTTGCAGAGAATTACATTTTTTTAATGGCAGAAGTTAAAAAAATTTTACACGGTGCAGATTAAAATTCTGATGAGTCACATTGCAAGGAAACAATAAAAGATTTCATAACTGAAGGTTACAAACCAAAAGTTGTCCACTGCTTGGTATAAAAATGTGCGCACCTGACGAGTGTTTTGCAAAACTTATAACCATTCAACTGGTAGTTTGATTTAAGTTGCAGGTGCAGTTCAACAACAACTACCAGCATCGTGCAAATCGTGTTGAATAAAGCAATAACTATTAACACACACGCACTCGCAAAACACGCAACGAAAAAAGGAAATGTGTTGCAAAAGCAAAGTAACGAAAGGACATACCCAGGTAAAAGTTATTTAGTGAAATTGAGAAATTTGGATCACGGTTAGTTACAATTGACTAGAACTGCGTTTATCTGATGTAACGCACTAGGTCCACTTTGAAATTAGATTAAGTTGAGTAGAAAGTTGTTTCACGGTGATTGGACGTCGTGGCTCTCGTAAGTTTTTCATTTTGAGAAATTATTGCGAAGCTTGAATTCCTTCCTGAGATCAGTGACATTGTTTGATTTTTTCGTTTAGAGGAATTTCCATGTTATGCTTTTGGCTGAATATGATTTTGTGTTTCGTTACGTACGGTGGACAGAGTCTCACATGATGTGTACCGGAGCGCCCTGCTAGTTACTTTGCACATAACTCTGCTAATTGATGCTTTTAAATGTTACTGGTTTCCAATAACTCGAGCGGAATGAAATGATTTTATTACAAGTGCATGTTCTCTGCACTTATTTTGCGAATATATCGCGGTGCTTCCACCGTTGCCAGGTTACATCGGGCTAAGATTTCTTTTGTTAAGATGAACCTTGGAGGCTTCTGACTTAGCTTCTTGGAAACTGACAAGAAAACTTGAAAAACAGTTTGAACGAATCAATGAATTTTTATGAGCTAAATCTCGTCCGCACCGCGAGCACCCCCACTAAACCTGTTAAGCTTTCTTTGATTCGCTTCTCGGAGTCCTTTTTTTTCACTCTTCCAGGAAATGTTGTTTCCTGGACATTCCGTTCCAAGCAGAATGATTCAGCTCAGCTCATTTAGCTGTTGGCTCGCAGGAGTAGCTGCAAGACAGCTCTACGTCCAGCAGGCGACTGCGTCTGCGTTCCACAAATTCAATCACGAAACTGTCGGCTGGATAGTAAAGCTCGGCAGCGACGGAGATCAATCAGGGCGACATGCGAATTATCGCGAACCGTGAACATCGGGAACTATCGGGGATTTAGATCGTCGCCCAGAGCGAGAATCTTGATTAGCGACTAACTCTGCTATTGTTGTTGTTTTGAAACTTTATCTGATGATGTAAGCATGTCGAATTTTGTTATTGCCGGACAGCAAGCGCCAATTCAGCGTTGTAAGGTGCAAAATTAGTGTTGTCAGTTTGCGTTCCGCTATCGTTGGCAGTCGTGCTCATGTGTTTTTGTTTGAGAACTGACCACCATAAGAAGCAGATAGCCTTGCTGGATATCACTGGCTGGGCTTTTCTGAAACGGCTAGAATAAAAATCCCACGCAAAGCAGATATTTTTAACTGCCCAGTTGCTTTCTGACGAGCACCAGGTTTGATGGTAGACGTAAGTTCGGTTTGACGCAAATCTTTAAAGATGGAGGAGAATGTGAAGAAAGAAGCTTCAGCAAAATTGAATCCTCAATACATCATTTATTTCTACTATTAACGAAAATTTTAACATACAAAAACGCCAGTTCATCTTTGAACTCTTCGCTGTGACAGTAAGAAATGATTTTGTGTTAACAACAGGCTGCACATCATTATCTATTGTGAGCATCTGTATCAAATCAGCACTGACAGGTTTAAATTTAAATAAAAATTCTTGAGCACGTTGCACCTTCTTATCAATCGATGATTTACGAAAATTTTATACACAGTTGTTGTGGGAGTGTTTTTGCCAATTTTCATCTCAACTAGAAATCTGTTTAAACTTGAATTTTTGCTTTTCATGCATCTGAAATTCGTTTTTTTAAGTAAACAATCCTGAAATTTATTTAAATCATATTTGTGGGAAAGATTAGTAAAGTGAGTTACATTACAAAATTATTTTAGAACTTTAGCAAAGCAATGACTATGGCTAAAGTATCGAATAATGTCCAATAGTGTCAGTGAAATGTATGATAAACTCAGAATGTCGGTGAATTGTGTGCTTGATTTTAACTTTGTTTCAGATAGAAAAAGTGGATGCCTGGCGGCTGGAAAGCTAACATCTTTATACTGGCTTCCAATAAGATTTTGCTTTTATAGTTTTACTGCAGGCTTCTTTTTACATCAGTATTAAAGGGTGCATTGTAATGATTAAAACAGAAACACAGAGTCGTTGTTTCTTTCAACATTGCCGAATACGCTTTGTGATTGCGTGGTTTTAGTCCATTTGGCTTGACGCTTTAGCGCCACCTAACATACCATTTTCCAGCAAAAGACTGGACCACAGCTTCCTTTTTCAAAAAACTACACGGAACAAAAGTTTCACGTTCTCCAGGGCATAAACACAAAGCTAGGGAATTTGTGTTTAAAATACATGAGGATTACGAAGAACTCCACAGAAACGGACAAATAAAAAAGCCAGGTATCAAATGGCAGCTATTTTCTTTATACCTCAGGGAAAGAGTTTTTCTGTGTTGACCAAGATTACAAAGCGGCAATTATGAACAATAGTTCTTTGAAGGCCAGTATGCTGACAGATGCTTATTTCGCTAATAACGCCAATCAGACAAGTAAACGAAACAGCCCATAGCTGTTGTATATTTCAAGTTGAACAGTGTATAAGCAAATACACTCACAACCATCTGCACGCTGAATATTTTTATAACTTCAAGTGTTCCTTAACAACAAAAATTAATTTGTAGAACTCAATACTATCAACAAATTATTCATCAATTCGTTTAAGGAAGGCCACTAAATTTTCAGCTTGTTTTCTCATGACTTCTAAAAGACTATTATACCAGTTTTGAGGATTGCGAATACGTAAAAGTTGATTGAGGAAATTAATATGTATGTCAAACCTTTAGGGCTTTTGCGTTTGCTAAAACGGCTGGCTTACAAATCAGAATCACGTCCGGTCGAATGAGTAGTAAAAGTAAATTCGTGCAAAATCATCTCAGTAGTATTTTAAGAAAATTACTGAAAACCAGTTTTGTCTTGATGAGCTAATTTATCCGTTATTTTTTAAACCTCTTTCTTCTGATAAAGATAGTTGGCCCTTCACAACATCAAAGCAGTAAAACTTTCTTAGCAACATCTGCAAATATTTCTGTTTCCTCCTGAAGAAGTGATGAGACCTGGCCTCTCACGTAATAGCTTTGCCTGGTTTATTGTCAGCTTCCGGGCCACCCTGTTGGTAGTGTACCCATGGAAACTTGCCTTGATAAATTCTACTGGGAAATTCTGAAGATAAGCCATTGTAACTGGGCTCTCTTAATATAAAGACGTGGCTTGTTGTTAAGGATTTTCAAACTATAACACCATGCTCTTGGTTTGGTGATACTGCAACTTGACAGTGATTTTTTTACAGATACCGAATTTCGATCGCTTAGATTTGGGGTAATGAATCTGTTTCAGTCTATGTCAGTCTTTTAAGATTACTTTTCAACTGCAACTGAATACAACTGTTTCGATTTTTCAGTTGGATTAACAGCAGGTTGTTTGTATGTGTAAATATCAACTGAAGTATTTAATGTTCAAATACGTTCACGGCTCGAACGAGTCAAGTTAACGGTTTGGACAAATTGCAGCATTTAGTGTCACGTAGATTTGAGCTGCACCAACTGTTTACTCGTTTCATCACTAAAATATTTTCGTCAAAGTTCGACCTTGACGTCAATTTCACGCATCGCCAACGCGACGGATCGCGGACTGTTCTCAACCCACAATAAAACTTTTTCAAAATTTGTAAGAAAGCATTTAATTCTGCTGCTTTCGTATTGCGAAGGCTGACGCAAGGTGTACATAACCGAACCCAGACGCATTTCTTCTGCTGCTTATCGCGCCGAACGGTTGCTGGGACCATTAGCGCATTTGAATAACTGAAATCACTCTATGCTTACCATAAAATTACTGAGAAGCCTGAGTTAAGATGAGATGCGGGACCGCCCAGACTGCCAAGATGTGGTCGACTTCGTCAGAGACTAAGTCGCCCATCACCTTCTGTCTGTAGAACAACTTGACGTCATTTGTTTAGTGCCAGATACATCTTTGCTGCTTTCCGACATAAGATAACTGAGAACTTTTTATGATCCTTGAAATATCATTTCACCTTTTTTAGCCAACATTATAAAATTTGTTTTGATATCTTATCAATATACGAACGGTTTAACTTCACTATGATGTCTAGAGGAACCAAAGCTTTTACAGCCATAAAGAGACACTGCACAAATTGCACATATTTTGCAAGATAGGATTGGCTCGTATGTCGAAATAGGAAAAAAATATTTAGGAAAGGGCATATTAACATGATTCCAACATGCATAAAATTTCAGCATTAAAGCAGTTGTTTTCAAAATGCTTCGCTCTAAGTGTCCACTAAAAATGAAACAATAAAAATATTTTGTCCACGTTTTTGCTTAACTTTACCAACTATATTTTTAGCTCTTGATACAATCTTTAAAAAATAAAAACTATATTGCAGATTACACGTACGGCATAGTTGTTACAGTGTTTTGTACTTGTGAAAAGTTAAGAAAATAGTAATTTTTCGTATTTTGAGCCAAGTATTGCGCAGTGAAATCCGATATTTTTCTCTGAACAGGAAAAGTTCAAAAACAAAAACAAAACGATAATGAAGATTCGCCTTTTCTCGTTACTACCGTTTTCTTTTCACCTTTCAAGGCAGCAAAACTCGGTGCCTTTTTCAAGTGACAGCTAACGTTGCGTAAGGTTAGCCTTTTCACAGCGACCAAGCAATCCTGTCGAAATAGAGACGCTATCGCACGCTGAACAATATGATGACATGATACCAGCAAGCATTGAAAACCAGATTGTTAGTTTCACGGCTTAACAGAGTCAACAAAGCTCGCACTTAAGCCTACTTCGGTTCAAACTTATTTCCTGAAAAAGCGGGTCGACCGAGCAGGATTTAGTTACAGCAACGGGAATCATTACTGGCCGCGTTTAAAAGCCTTTTCATCGGTTTGATTAATGGCGCAAAACAGTTAACTAATCAAAAGTTGTTTTCAATCCACGGGTGTTTTGTAAACACGAAGCTACATGACTCGGTTCCCGCTTTCGCGACAAACAGCGAGCAAGCGCTCGGTTGAAGCAGCAGCCCAGCCTTTGTAATCATTGCTGTACACCTATAGCTGAGAAGCGTACATAAACTTATTACCATTGGTTAGGTATAAAACAATCACACTATGATGCTTACCAGTGATTGACCAAACATTAAGAAAAGCTTCCAGCCATTCGCATTTGTTATTGTGCTAAATGTTCTTACCATTTTATTGCAGATGAATCGACATCTCGAATTTGCGTAACAAGTTGAACGCAAAGGTAGTGAGTACATATCCTTTCGTCCTTCAGAAATAAGTAACATTTTAAGCAGCTATGTTAAATTTGTTTTACATTTGGCGGAACTTCGTTAAATTATGTCTTCAGACTAATTAATAATTTTTATTGACACAAATAAACATCGGATTGAATCAAACGCTTGCAACGCTTCTAACTGCCGTGTTTCTTGGGATAAATAAATCAGAAGCCCAAGCTTACGAAAAGAAGCGGTAAAGAAAGTTTGCGCAAACATAAGTTTCTCCTATACGACAGAAGCTGCGATCACAAAGGAGTCTTTCAAAATGGGACAATTGTAATGAAATCCAGCTGAAAGGCAAAGGGTTGAGAGTGACAGTGAAGATACCTGGTAGTTGTAGTCCACAGCCATCATGTAATGCACCCAGCAAGTTATCTCAAGTTGTATCGGATTGCTTTCGGGTTGATATCGCTTGTAAATTAGACCAGTATCAGACCGATTGCGTTACTACGTTTCGTTAGTCACCGATATCGTTAGAAACAATTTGTCGTCGAACCGTTTGAGGCAATCACCTTGAATTGGTAAAATTTTGTACTAACTTTGCGAACTGTCCAATGCAACGCTTCAAAATCTTTTCAGTGAGTCATCTTCGCAGGCTCGAAACTCCATTAAAGCGGAGGGCTTCAATTCAGTTAACAAGACCACTTTTCGTCCACCTATCCTCTTTTTCAGTTTTTGCGTCAATCAGCTCCCCAATAATTCTCTACTGGAAATTGATCCACCCTTAAGCGCTGTGCTGCGTCAGACGTGACCCTTCGCGATGAGGCTTAACACTTCGGCTTGTCTGTGGTTTCGGAACTGTTAATAATGTCTGGAGCAAGGTCAGATTTCTTTATCAGCTCGTGCCAATTTGGAGAATTGGATTGCAAAAATTATCGTCTGCAAAAAGTTTTAGTTTGCAGTGGACTCGACCTTTCGTACGGATCTGGGCAGAGCATGCAATCCTCTACCGCTGTTAAAGCAGAGTCCACGTGCAATTGGTCTGTTTGGGTCATTAGGAAATTGATTTGCTCTCTAAGTTTGCTAAGGTGCAAATCTGGACGTAATTAATTGCTGGAAGAATGGTGAAATGAACGATAGCTGCTACCGTAATTGCCTTCACACTTCAGCAGCGCTACTTTTCTAAGCAGTTGAATACTTTCGTGTGCAACACTTTTGACGCCATGGGTTTTGTGACCGATTCTTTACAGCTTGCAAAAATGCGTTTCATCATTCTGGATGTTTGATACTCAGATAATTTCCATTTCAGAAAATCCAACCTGATAGAAACTGCAATTACCTATCGATTACATCATCGATGTATATTTACAGCTAACGTGTAACCCAGGTTGAAGCAGTTTTTGCTGTGAAAAAAATTATTTGATCATGTTTGGTATACAGTAAGATCAATTCCAGCGCATTATTCTCGAGTGGAACGTTTGGGACAGTGGTCCTTCTGCATTTAGACCAGTTTTCTGTCAAAGACAGTCGCATTAAAAATTGATACCGCTCGAGGACAATCTTCAACAAACACGCGACAACCAAATCACGCAGGATATCAGATCACCACCGATGCATGTGTGCAAAAAGTTGAGGAGCCTGCTGAACTTTAACGTAAAAACGGTTTTGAAATTTCTGACAACGTGGGAAACTCAAGAACAAGGACAGTTCCTCTTGTTTTATTGAAAGTACGCTTACTTTATTTCAATGTTGTCCGTAACTTATACTTTTATTTTGAATTTGAATTCATCTTGTGCGTCTTGAATTTGAATTATTCGGCTGCTAAAGTATAGCATACACGTTTTTTCCACAAGTTCTTAAAATATGCCTCATGAAAGGGAAAACATTAAAAATTCGAACAAGTCATGAATGCAAGGAATCAACCCGAAAAATTTGGCAGGTATGGCCATGCTTAGGTTTGAGACTTTGAATGAGCTTCTCTCAAAGATGCGCCTGCGGTGCGCAGTCAAGCATGAATCTCGTGACCTTTGGATTAATGGTAAAGTGCTACACATTCGATGATCTCGGCATTGTTTATAAATAGCTTCGTGTCGTTGCAAAAGCAAAGGTGTGACAGCTTCTTTGACCCGAAAAAGCTGCCGCGAACAACGCCTGCAATGGTCAGCCCGAGACTGTTTCCCTTTTGTGGACGATTACTTCTTCATCACGAGGTTTCGCACGACGACATTGCACTTATGACCTCACTGACGATGCATGTTGTTGCTTAACGCAAAATATCGGAGCTGTTACGCTGAAACTACTTGCTGTGGTCAGTCTGCGGTTTGCTCGGCATAACAACTGAAAGAGCAATGCATACTGTACTTTTAAGCAACGTAACTGTGATTCAGCAAGAAAAATCATGCAAAACTTCAGAGAGAAAAGAGTGATGCTCTGCACTTTAAGTCAGTCATTTTTACAAGCACATTGGTTTTTATCACTGAATTAGTGATTTCATTAATTTATACCAAAATGTTTTTTTAAACACCGCTGTTACTTCACCTGATTCGTTAGTACAAGCTGCATTTTAATATCGGTTATGCTCGTTTGCAGTTTCAAAATACCATCCTTTGCATGAAAACGAGAAAACAATAACTAAGTTAAATATAAAGACATTAGACTTCGTTGATAGGATTCAAATCAACATACCGTAGAAGAGACAAGGTTAGCGATGACTATTAGATGAAAAAACTGCCGCGAAAAGACAAACATTCTACGTGCGAACTTACGACACGGTTAATTTACAACCTTCAGTGGGAAGCACTTCTTTGACCAAGTTAGGTACAGTAAAGAAAAACTCGGCATGAATTTTTTTCCTTGGAAAATATGTTTTCGTGAACTATTTTCTTTAAAAAAATAATTTTTCAGTTTCAAAGAATTTTTCAATTAAAATATATTTTTAAATAAAAATTTCGTTTAAAAATTTTATACGAAAGTTTTCTTTAAAATGAAAAATTTATTTGTGAAAAATACTTTTCCTCACTATCAAAAAATTTGCAATGTGATTTTTCTTGTGATTTTTCTTCAATACTAAAAAAATGAACATTGTATAAACGGGCCACCATATTGCAGTGCTAGTGCTTGCACATAACGCAGAAATCAGTAAAGAACGAGCTCGCTGTTGCGAAAATAATCACGAGAAAAGCATGCACAGACAGGATGTGAGCGCAAACCAAGTACATTGCACGTTGTAAATAATCGTGCAGTTTACTCGATTTACTTTGCCAAAATACTCTTTATCTGCGTCTATAATCTTACGACATACTGCCGTATTCACGTTATCTATTTTCCTGTACATCTCTTTACAGTCCCGTGACCCTTCGTTGCAAGTGGTCTCCGGCATCTAACCTGGTCTCTTTTCTCTCCAACGTGCACACCTTTGTTGTACGTGCATGATATCCAAGGAACGCTGCTTTAAAAAAATTGAAAAATTGGTCAAAATGGAAAAATTGGTCAGAACGGGTAAACTGCGGTCTGCGTCACTTCATAAAATCCAACAAACATCGACCTTGGTACTTGATGTCTCAGAAAAGACATTGTAGGAATATGTGAAGAAGCTGTTTGCAATTTTGAAACTGCAAACAAAAATGATCTCGAAGCGCCAATCCTTAAGCACAGGCAACTAATTCTGAGGCAGAGCAGAGGAAGCCAAAGTTACTTATTCCATTTAAAATTTAAAACTGAACACTGACTGAATGCCACGAAATCGGATTTTTGTTTTTATTTTTCAAGCATTGATGCGGAAACTGGCATTGATGACGAAAATGTTGTCATTGATGACGAAAATGTTGTCACTGATGACGAAAATGTTGTCATTGATGACGAAAATGTTGTCTAGCTAAATTGAATTATTTCACTTAGCAAGACTCTGCAGTGACAGGGATCAACAATCAGCATAAAATTAAACTTACTGTTCAGTGGGCAATTCCTTTTAAGTTATAAGTAGGCCTACAATCACATTTGGAAAACTGAACATACTCTGACAGAAGAAATATTATTTTATAACAATGTCTGTTAGTTTCACATTTTTGCGAACTTTCTGTTGTACTCATAGAACAAAATACCACAATGTCATGTACTGGAACCAAGCAGAAGGCTAAGCACACCATCTTTACATGTATCATCTATGGCAGTTCTTAACTACCAGTAGTTTTGTGAAAAACACTTGTTTGTAAGCTATAGACTCAAGCCAGCTTCAAAAGCTTAAAACCGATCATCGGATTACGGTAAATTTGAAATTTAGAAAATTTTGAACTCTGGTTCAAAAGATCATATTTCAGACTTCGGCATTCAATCTGTGACCACGTGAGAACCACATTAAAATAAAAGATACCATTGATTTTAAATTTGTTTTGAGCACAAGGAAAAAGTTATGAAGGTACACAAGCATTGTGCTTTTGAGAAGTGTGACGAAAAAACCTGTACTGGTAGCTACAAACTCCGACGCCAGCAAATGTAATTCAAATTTTCCCATCACTATACCAGTAAGGCGTCTTTCCTACAGCTCCATTTTTTGACAATGAAATCATTCTTGTTATAACAATCTTTTTCAACAAATTATATTTTGTTGGTAATTTTAGCAACTGAATCTAAATCCTTCATCTTAAGGAGTAGAAAACAACAAAAGTGCTAGTTTTGCTTTAAGCTTTCGAGGAACCAGGCTGGCTCTGCTTTCTTGTTTTTGCGATGATTCAAGCTGGCACATATCGGTATTCAAGTAACTATCAACAAAAGTGACACAAGCGAATGAATCGAGCAAAATCTTGTAATTTTTCAATTTTTATGCAACTTCAAATTCTATTTGAATAAGACAGTGGTTCACAACCTTTTTCATCTCGCGACCCCATTCGAAAATATGACATAAGCTCGCGACCCCTTCAAAAATATGACATAGTCGCTCAGCCCCAGCCGTTAACTGCAACTTTAATGGGGTTCAAAAAGCAACCGACAAGATAAAAAACACATAATTTTGCATGTTGCGTTCATTGTATTTACATTCATATGCATAACAAATAGCACCCATGCTAATCAGTGGGACGACTGAACTTGCAGCTGTGCAACTAGTCTTGAAATTCTTGGGGGGGTGTTGGTGAGAACTAATCTCATGTCATTCTCAACGTCCAGTCTATTCTTTTGACTTTTGTTTTACTGTGAACAGGGGTTGAAATCCAGCCTCACAGAAAGAGGCCTGAGACAAACTCTTAGAAAGGTTCCCCAAAACAGTTGTTCAGGAGCCCCCTTTGGCTCATTTGCAAATAATTGTTGTTTTATTTTGAAAAACCTGTGAATTGCTTCAGATCTTATTAAAATGTGGCTTTAGAGTGGTTCATAAGTTTTTTAACAGAACAATGCAAAAACCTGTTTTTTCGCTGAGACTTTTCAGTCGTTTGTCTTGCAATAGCAGTAAAACTTGTTGAAACAGTATTCACCACCCTAGCTTTTTGGACATTATCACCGACTTGACTTAATCTGTTCGGTCTTTTCAAATTAAATTCGGTTGATGACTGGAAAAAGCCAGGCGAAAACTAAGTGCGAAACTCTCAAAGGGTACCCGCGGAATCTCTGAAAAAATGGGGACCCGAAGTGACTGTTTCTCGTTCACCTCCCTTAATATCCAACCCTGCATGCTCACAGAGGTAGGTGGAAACGAATGGAAGCAGGCAACGAAAAGGGAGCGTAGTTGGTGTGGGCATGATTGCTGCATAACGCACCAGGACAGCGTCAGGGATTTTCCAGAGAACAAGTCACGTGTTTAGGAATCATTTCGCTGTTGCAAATACACTCAATCGTGAATAACATAACCATTTCATTCAAATGGTGAATACAAGATTGTTGCGACGAGTTTCCATTGCAGGAAATGCAAGAGCATTATTTTCTTTAGGATGCAACCATTTGTTTGAAC
>Ga0210059_1000178_pt1 | contig 66405 bp, 37 predicted proteins | sample Ectturendosymbi2_FD_188042 | JGI IMG/M metagenome (GOLD analysis project Ga0210059, IMG submission 188042) | Ecteinascidia turbinata endosymbiont from Florida, USA - Sample 2 (SPAdes) (version 2) | ecosystem: Host-associated > Tunicates > Ascidians > Unclassified | place: Key West, Florida... | reverse complement strand
AGTATTGCATTCCGAGATCGCAAGCACAACGCAACAGCCGCGGGGCGAACACAGGGGCACAATTAAGGATTGCAAGATTGCAGGCGCCACTACGTGGCAAGGACAAGGTAATCATACATTCACCACACTGAATAAATGCAATATACTACAGCACTGAAAAAAGCCTTGGTTGCCTGGTTAAGTGTTCCTTGTTGATTTGCTAGTCTTTTTTAAACTTCAAAGTTGGATTGTCTTATTTTATTTTGTTTGGATTGGTGAGTACTCTCTGTGGTTTTTGGCCATAATTTTGGCACCAGAAACGCTATAAAGTTGATCAAGGGCTTCAAAGACCCGTATTATAGCCTAGAATCCAATAAAACTTTGAGTTATGCAATAGGCTCATTGGATTGCTGATGACATCATCAAAAAAATACAAAACCTACCCCAACCATGATGTTATTAACCAAAAACCCCAATCCCAAAACCTATTTTTTTTCAAATTCTAAATCTAAACTACAAGACCTCCCGAGTCTTTAGAGCAGGGAGGGGTGACTTATTTACTATTACGGGCTGCATGAATTGTGGAATATCACTGGTGGGCTGCAAAATTAATTAATTTCATCTTAAAATTATATCTTTATCTAACTACGAGGAAGAGAGATTTCTCTTGGATGACTATCTAAGAATCTGCTTATCATGGATCTTCGTTTTGACGTGATGTTGTACTTTAACTTGGGTAACAAAAATTTGTATGTGGGCTGTGTATAATGTTCCTGTGGGCCGCATTTGGCTTGCAGGCCGCAGGTTCCCCATCCCTGCTTTAGAGGGTTTGAACAGCTCTCTAGCTCAATCAGGTGCTGAGTTATGGCTAAACAAAATTTTCCCTGAGAGGGCATATCATACCTTGAATTAAACATTTGTATTTTTGTCAAAAATGGGGATATTGAATCATAAATTTGGTTCTAGATATGCTAGAAAGCCAACCATGGACTCTAGAGACGTGCATTGTAACCTAGTTTCCAAAAAGACCTTGAGCCAAAAAATGGCTTGTTGGGTTGGCTCCCAGGGCCAGGTAAACTTGGCCAACAAGGTGAAAACATGCCCTCATTATGATGTCACCCACAGAAACCCCAAACCCAAAACAAAAAAATGTTTTTCAATCTGAACTAGAAGACTTGATAAACTCAGAGGGTTTCAACATCTCTATAGCTTAATCGGCTGGTGAGTTACGGTGTTGCAAACTCTGCAAAAAGTGGTGCACATGGGACATAATAGTACTTGCTACTCAGGCTCTTCGATCGCAAAAATGATGCATCAATTTTGTTGGAGCATATGAGCATGTGTTTGTGGTTTTGTTTTTTTGGTGCACCAGAAAAATACCTGGTGCCAAAACCATTTGGATGATTTACTTTCAATAACAAAACTGTAGCAATTTTTCATTCTGCTTGTTTCAAACACATTTGCAAGTATTTTATTTGTGGAAGAAACTTGCTGAAACAGTCAATTGGTGCATTAAAAAATCATCCAAGCCATCAACTTCGGTGGTAATTAAAATTTCAATAAAAGACAATAATGACATCCTTCACACTTGTTCAAAATTCATCTTTAGTTAGCTTATATTTACAAGATTAAAAAAGCTGATTTCACCCAAAACCGCTTGGCACAAGCTATTCCCTTTGCAAAAAATTGCCAGCTAGCGTAAATCACTGACATGTGTCATAATATGCTGCATGTCAAGAAATATTTATGAGGAACTGTTATGGACAAGAGAAGATCTCCTGTGAATGTTGCTTTTGTGGAAATTTGTTTTGAGATGTAGCATTTAAAAGTTACTGTTTGTGCAAGGTATAATTAAAACTTGCCTTGAATTATTATTGCAGGTTATTGAGATGACGCCAGAAAACTCATGTAACACGTCTGTGAATTTACATGATGGCACTGTGGAGTTTTCTGGATCTAGCAACAAAAGTGCCAAGGTATTTGGTATTTTGTAATTTTGTACACTGTATAACTTCACTGGGTTGTTTTGTTTCTATATTAACTTGTTACAATTTTAATTTTTTTTATTGAAGAATTTGCAAATTTGACTTTGTTATTTGTCACCTATAAGATCTACTGCACTACTTAACTTTGCTAAATACTTCTTTTGATAGTACAGTAAATATATCTTTTTGATTACAGTGTTTTGTACTATAATATTTTATGGGGGTTTTGTCTGTTGCGCTCAATTTGAGAACTCTCAATGAGACTAAACAGTTAAACTAAAAGTTGCTGACAAGAAAAACAGACTCTGCACAAGGTGTGCAAAGTAGTGAATACATGCAAAAATGTGAGAAGTTGGGCCACTTGCTTCAGCACACCCACATGTTGATATTTTTGTTTGTCTTGATTTTTTATGTCACCACCAAAGTAATATATCACTAAAAATAGCCAGAAAGACATTACTGCTTAATTAGTTAAATCAGAAGAAAAAAGTTGACAATCAAGCTTTTTCATACCATTGCCTTAACTTTTCAAAGCCCATCTATGCATCTAAATTAGTAGTGTTCTGTGCCATGGACTTGTTTTCGTAAACAAGCAGATGTGTTGTAATCACATAAAGGAACCAGTATACTTGGTGCATTTTGGTAAACGATGGTAGAATTGTGTCATGTCCATGAACATTAGGCTCCCAGCAGCAGACAAGCCAATGCAAGATTTTACCAGTTTCAGTTGGTGTGACAATATTTTTTAAATGCAGCATCTGTGTGATTTGCTTTAACACTTGGTTTTCTAAAAAAGGATACTGAGGTGGTCTAGAAGTTTCCAACAATTCACTGGAAATATAAAGAAAAGAATAAAGAAAATTCAATACATTTATTTTGTACTATTTTGGTGAGTCATGCGTGGTCTGCAGACACTCATCTCAGCTTTTTCTGTATGGGAGGCATGTGGTAATGTTTGTAGTGAAAGCAACACTGGTAGTATATAAGTCAATTGCAACACCACAAATGAAACTATCCCCTGTAGCCATCCATTAGAGTTGAGCTCAATGCTAGACATGTTGTGATCGTCACTCAATTCTGTAAATATAATACAATCAAGCTAGTGACAATAGCAAATTTAAATCAGCTCTGTGAATCTATTTATTCTCTACATGTGCAGCATCAGCACACTTTAGACTTGTTTAGATTTGATAGTGTTTGTACCTGCTTTAATAAAGTGGTCTAAACTAAAATAGCAATATAATCAGTGTTTGTTTAAATAAAAATTTTCAAGCTTCAGGGTTAACACATGTTTAGCAATAAGCAAATGCATGGTTTTGGTTGCCATCATTATGAGCACATTGAAAAAACATACAATTTAGAATTGGGTTCCTCAATGTTCTCACAATATAAAATCCTGTACAGTTTGGTTGATGTTTTTCTGACCCTTACTTATTAAAATTATATCAAGTCATGTGAAATCTTTAAATAATCCGCTTCTGGCACTTTTGGTACAGCTGTATGTGCATTCTAAGTTGCTGATTTGTGGACCCTTATAATTTTGTCTTGGATTCTGTGAGGAATTGCATACCTGCTCCAGGAAGCTTTATATCCTGTATTTTGGACTGTATATTGCATTTGTGCAATGTCATTAGTTTTTTTCTTATTGTATTATATCACAATTGAAAGAAGTGTTTGTGATTTTCTTGCACACTTCTGCATTCTTTTCTAAATTTTGTGTGTTTAGGCAGTGGTCCTACTGCTTCTGCTTCAACAAACCCCATGTATTGATCTTGCTTTATGCCATGTACTATAATAGGTAGAAAGGGGTGAAAAATGTAGCTTGATGCTAACCATTTGAGTTCATCCACTAAGTAAGGATAAGAACTTGGATGTATAACTGTGAATAATTTTTTTTTTCATAAACGTGGTGCAAAATGTGTTTTCATCTGCAGAAATTACAATTTTAATCCTGTTTACTTATTACCACCTAAAAAGTAAGCCCTAGTGGTGCTTAGCCTTTGTTATTTGCTCATTTGTAAAATGAGTTTTGGTCCTCATAAGATAGTTCCAAGATTGATGATCAAGTTGGGGTGAAATCAATGATGCCGTTTCATACAAAGCAATTTTCATCCCTAGTTGATCAAGTGATGACAATAGAAATCTTTTTCTTTGACTGATTAGATACACGAAATCCCAAATTTGAAAGCTTTGATTTGCTTATCCCTTTTTTGTTCAAAATCTATTATTTTTTTTGTGCTGACATCAAGAACTTCAAGACTTCAAAAGTCGATCATAGGTTATTGTTGATGTAGATAAAAGCATGGACACTAATGGTGTTGTCAGAATTGTGAGATTTTTTGCTTGTACTGTAAATTTCTTTAGGTTTTTAGTATTGTATTGATTTCGAGTTTTATTGTAAATGCCTTGCTGTCTATTCAAGATGGTAAATTTTTCTAAACTGTACGATTTCTAGAACATGGCAAATGTTTCGTATCTGTACGTTATTATTGCACGCACAAATTGTAAGAATTTTAAAGATTTGGGGGTCAATTTTTCAAACCTTTGGGGACTATTGTAGGTTAGTTTACCCATGCACTTTTGTTGTTTTTTTATTATTACAAACATACAAATCTGAAGTGCTCGACAATTGCTTGCAGTGTAAAAACGGCTGTTTCAGAAGAAATCTTAGTTTTGAATCAGAATGTTGAAGGCTCTTGCTAATAGACCCAGAAGCACTTTGCACGATAACAATCAATGCGGATAAAAACTGATGGTTCCAGACGCGTGGTGCACAATCCCAATCCACAAAAACCTTCTGGTTTTCATCCTGCTTATCCAGGCTCAGTCTCCCTGAGTGAAAATGACGGTGTCGCAGCTTTAAAAATGATTGGTTTAAGAAAAGGTGTAGAAATTTTATGAAAATTCCTGGCTGGGTGTAAACGTCTGTAGGTGCAAAATCGTAGGTTGTAAATTACTTCAGCTCTACGTAGGTGCGAGGTTCAGCTGTGTTTTTGTTTTCTATAGGTGAGCACTAGTTTTCAACGTGTGAAGTTTGCCAGCTACAAATATGCTGCATCATTCGCGAATTGGAAGACGACATGTTAGGATTTTACCTGGTTACAGATAAAACGCATATTTTTGACCAGAGCATTTTACTTGTAGTACATTATCATCGACGCTAAAGACAAGGATGGCCCTGAAAAGGCGTACGAGTATTTGACAAAGAAATGGAATTTGGATCCTCCGAATGTAATTGTATCTGTTACTGGTGGAGCGAAGAACTTCAAGTTAAAACCACAACTCAAGAAAGCATTTCGAAAAAGTTTGAGGAAAGTAGCGGAGACAGCAGGTGCGTGCAGATATGTGATGAAGTAGTGTAAAACTGAGTTCAGTGCATCAACATGTTGAGCAATGCACCCCAGAGAGTTTGCATCACCATGTGGTTTGTAATTAGTTAAAATGGTGTTCAGTCTTCTAGTTTGGAAAAAACAGTGTTGAAGTATACGTACTGTATATCCACGCTTGCGTTGCTGCATGTTCATGTGCAAGTGTGCAGGGGTTCGTTGGATTTCTTCCGGTGGGAAAAATTGCTGAATTTTGTCATCGAGCAATAGTACGAAAGGTGAGCTGGTTAAAGATGTGCTAATCGGCTCACCTTAAGCCTAGAGGTTGTACACACATATTTCCTCGAAAAATGTAGCCACGGAGCGAAATGCTGCGACGGATTAAAAATTTATATATTTTGCCCTTACAGGGGACTTGTTCTCCTTTTGAGTTTACCTGGAAAAAACAAACGCTTGATATGTAGTATGTGCAAAGCATTTGACAAATTTTGAAAATATTTTCAAAATTTTGTTCTGACGCGAAAACGACTAGTTTGAATGTCGGCACATCACTGAATTATTTATTTAAAACAATTACCAGCAAAGCATTCCACGCACCTCCTTACCAAGACACAAGAGGAAAGAAATAGTGTACGGTTCAAACCGCTCAAGCTGCACTTTTGCATTTGCACGTGACGAGAGATGAAACATGCAAGAGAAACCTTTGCGCGAGATAGCGATTAACGAAAATACAAATTCACTTTATCGAAATCTATACTAAAACAGTAAAATTTGGGATTACGGCTAACTTGAATTAACAAAAAGGAAGGAGAAATGCAAACGATGATAGGTATTCGTTATTCGTTTGGATTTGAAGCTTTCCTATTATTAGAAAAATGTTTGAAAAATGGCTTGGTACTCTTGTCCAATCCAGTGCATTTCAAATGCTCATTATTGATGGTTTTGCCTGAAGTTAATCAGTGTATCATCATTCTCACATACCATCATTCACTGAAGTTTGACTTGCATACATTCCCTGAATAAAAACGCTTTTAGTCGTTTTTATCTGCAAGATAATGCATTCTCATTTAGCGGTGCTGGAATTGGTCCCCGGTTGACAATGTTAATCTCATGAAACGCAGTTCTGAAAGTTACAGGCGCATACGTTACTGTCTTTGATAAGAAAAAGTTTTTTATGGTCATGCGTATTTAATTAAAGAATGAAGAAAACCATGATTGCAGTCATTGCCGCACGCTGGGTGTAGTGGCGGATTTGATGCATTCTGTTGCCTGTCGCCCGCTTAGCCCGTTACGTTCCATAGTCAACTGGCGTAAAGAATGGTGGGTAGTCAGACCTTCGCATGCATGCACCATCACCACATGCTTGGGCCTGATCTCATTGTTGATAAGCACCAATGTGCTCTAGGGATATCTGATCGATGTAAAGAAAAATTTGTGTGTTGAAGGTAGAGAGAAACATGGATTTAAACAAAGCAATATTCATGAAAAAACGAAGAAATGATGCATTAAATAAAGACATTCGGCTTTGTATTCACTCCATTTCGTCTGCACTGAAACCTCTTCTGGCGTCATAGCTTCTCTGCGAAATAGTATTAGTATAGTATTAGCTCCTCTGCGAAATAGTGTTAGAATACCTTTCTTTTTTAGAAATTTCCTAAGCTTTCATGCAGGATTCTGTCAAGCGTATTTTCATCAAAGTTCAAGCAAAAAGCTGTAATATTAGAACGTCCTTGCAGTGCTTAACTTGTATGCGATGAAAACACTATCTCTCAGCCTTGTAGTTGACGGAAACTTAATAGTTTCTGAAATAGATCTTAAGAACCAGTGACAGCCTGTCAGTTTCAAAAATCAAGGGCAGATATGACACTTTCTGTCCCTTGCTACCAGCGCTTCAGCTCATGTGCACCGTGAACCAAATATCGAGGCAGCTTTTTAGATGTTTTTTTTACAGTTGCGTGATTTCTTTAAAAAGACCTCATATCGGAACAAGTACCTTTGTTGGTGGTTATCTCGCGCGGTAGAAACAGCGATTGCGCTGCGAAACTTGCGTAAAAACACAACGTAAATTAAGAAGTTACACTCAAGCCTCGTTGGAAGTTCACATGCTTGCAAAAATACTGAAGGGAATAGTTAAAAGTGCACATGCTTGCAAAAATGCTAAAGAGGATTGCTAAAAAAATCTAGTTCCAACCTCATGTGTGCTCAGGAGCTTGGATCGTAACCGGGGGCACCAACGTTGGAGTGATGAAACATGTTGGTGAAGCTGTGCATCAGCATGCCACCGCCAAATCAACGAAAAAGGTAAACATGTGCGGGATTCAGTGATACAGCTATTTAACTATTTCGCTTGCAGCGGTATCCACCGTGTGCCTTAGCGGACGCGTCGCTTGCCTTTTATACTTCATTTTAATCTTTTCCGTTTGACCGACCAAGCTGCACCGGCAAGGATCAAGTTCATAACGTTCTGCCGCATTGCTACAGTGAGACTACGTTACAGTTGAGGACAGGGAAAGATATTTTGTCCAACGTTTTCTCAAAATTTTCATTTGTAGTGAAAGGTTTAAAATAGGTCACTGCTGCTTTTTGGTCCCCGAATTCACAAATTTCGAACAACACAAATGCATTTTTAGATTAACAAATCAAACATGAGGTGAAGAACACCAATTGCAAACGCAGTCCTAGCAACACTGCCCCCACTGGAAAAAGCCCTACGCTTTTGCAGCCCTTACTTCGTGTCGTAAAGGTTTGAATATTGTTGGAGCCTGTAAAAATCGTACTGTTGCCCTTTTTTCAAAACTAGCGGGGATAAATCAAATCAGCTTTTGTCTTATCTTAAGATTAACAACTGTCTTGTGTTGTTTGGTTCGATTCCATTTGTTTTTTAGTATGATGTCTTTAAATTAGAGAAAACCGTCTAATATATAGTAATATTTTCACCAATCAGGTCATTTTGTGCAGCAAAGGAAAACTATACATTGCAAAAGTTCTTTCGTAACCAGCTTTTTTGGTTTTCAACATCTAGGCAAAATCTTGTAAAATTTTGTGACTGGGCTTTATCAAAAACGTGGGACAGCTTGCGGAAAAACAACAGACCTGGACTTTTGTTGTGGTGACGATTCCTATGTACTTTTCGAATGACTATGGTTTTATTCCGCCGGGCGATTTCTTGAGTTGTACGAGTTCTTCAAATTTGCACAGGTTGTAACTCTGGGCATCGCAACTTTTGGAGTAATTCACAAATCAGAAGACCTGAAGAAAAGCTCTGAGGTAAGGTTAAGCTTCAAGTTTCCTGATCACTTCTGACATTTTATCTGATAGCTGTTAAAAGCCGTTTCAAGTCAAGCCACGGCGTGCCGCCAATTTTCGTTCATGAAAATAAAATAAAAGTAAATTATGCCGCTTGCTAGGAAAATTCTACTTGTCCGTACGATATTGAGACTATGGAAAGCACCAAAACCGCTCTGGACAAGAATCATTCACACTTTGTCATTGTCGACAGCGGAAAACCAGATTACGGAGGAGAGATCGAGTTTCGTGCCAGTTTGGAGGCGCACATAGGTAATTTGGTTGCGGCAAACGATTCTCGGTTGACTGTCATGCTGTTTTTTTTCTCAGTGTGGTTTTACATTCAAGCACGTTAAGAACAGGGAGCAATTGAGTTAGTAAGTGTGAACAATTATGGAAATTCGTACATCCTTCAAGCATCTCATCGACCGTTGATTGATCGCCTACGATTGATATAATTCCTGCTCACAGACGCACAACTAAAAATGCGCAATCGAGGATGAGAATCAAGCAAAGGTTTGCAATCGAACTGCATGCTTAACAAACTCGCGAGTTGCGTGGAGGATTCACGGTCGTCTCAGAAATTTCGTTGCGGCGCACCGCGAACGTGATAGTACGTAAAATTGCGGCGCACCACGAACGAACGTAAAATTGCGAACGTAAAATTGGAACGTAAAAGGAACGTAAAACCACCACGAACGTAAAATTGCGGCGCACCACGAACGAACGTAAAATTGCCAACGTAAAATTGGAACGTAAAAAGAACGTAAATATGGAAGGTAAAACCACCACGAACGTAAAATTGCGGCGCACCACGAACGTAATAGTAAACTCAGATTGAATATAGATCGCTGTGTTTATCAAAGGATTTGTTTTTCCAATGAATCACAAGGTCGTCACTGCCTTCTGGTCCCTGATAACCCGACGTAACATTGTTGTAGTGCTGTCAGCGCCGTACGACTCATGGTTGCTTTTGTGTTATTTCGTTTTAAACAAATGTGGGGAGTTTCCTATTTCACAACGAAATTGAAACAAAAGCACTGCGTTGCACAACCTCGAATCTTGCGCACTCCACGCACGAAGCCATGTGAAAACCAACTGAAGGTAAGCAAGGACTCTTCAGTCAAACTGAACCCTCCAGAGCTTTGAACAAAGCCATCTGATGAGCTGCATAGCGCCATCAGGTGAGCTGCATGGCGTAAAACACAACAAATCAGAGAACTTTGAACGTAACCCAGCGCGCAAAAGATTCCAACCAGAACCCGTCGCGATCATATATTCTATCTGAAAACAGTTTTCAGCAGGCTATTAGTTCCATGGCGAAAATTCACGTTTATAAGTAGTTTCGCAACTTCGCTCTTCCCGCCAAATTAAAAATACAGGATAGGATTTCGCATCTTCCTTTTGCGCTTTTTCGGAGAATTTCACGTCTCCCTTTCGGGCTTGTGCTTCAAAGTATTGCACGTAAGTCCTACTTCTAGAAAACAGTTACTGCTTCATCGCCATTTTTTCCCGAGCACGTTTCCACGTCTCTTATTCATATGGGTAGCCAGGGGCCTTTGCCCCCCATATTTGGTGTTTTTTGCTCAAAGTAGAAAATTCCCCTCCAAAAAACTGCGGCTACGCCACTGTTCTTGTTTGGAACAATCAGGCAAGTTGCAGCGAAGCACAGCACTTTTTCACGGGCACACAATGAACTGCTTCGGTCTGGCCAGGAAAAGTTCCTCTACGATGGACCGCACCACTCAACCTCAGTTTTAAAATTCCGCTGCAGTCGCTGAAGTTTTTGTCGTACGTGAATTGTTCGCAGGTAAATAACCACTATGCGCTCGCGGAACTGATCTCCCAAGTGTAAAGCATAATTCCACCTTGCGTAACACTTCGATTACTGTCGTCTTGTTTCGGTGCTGGGGTGGAAACATTAATGGGAATTAACGTTCAGTATAGACAACGCAGCGTGCAAGGAGTTGATCCATCAGCCTGGGATGTGGCAAGAGTCAAGCGCCGATAGATTCGTTTTCGGCAGCAAAGCGCGTAGGAAGATTTCCGAGTGTATCGGTGTTTCTGAAAAGTATGAACGCCCCAACGGTCCAAATTCAAGTACTGTTGGTTCCCAAAAAATATTTAAGCAATCTTAGTAGATTGAAATATGCGACGCAGTTGCGGTATTCGCTTTCTTGAAAGAGTAAGTTTGCGTGCAGTACGAACAGGTTTAGGCAAACGCTGCAGCCGCAATGCCACGAGACTTGATTGATTGTTTCAATGCATGAGGGCTATGAACTGGTGTCGGCCACTTTGATACATGCCTGTACCGCTGGGGCATGCTAGATACACCCAAATGCATCTGTGGCCCTGAGGAGCAGTCGGCGAATCAAATAGTCTTTGACTGTAGCATCTTCCACCCTCCGAACTGCCTGGAAGACCTGCGGTCCCCTAACATCAACAGCACTAAGTGGCTTGAGGACCTTGTGGATTTTGTTTCAACCGCTGTTCACACACAAGAAGAATGCATGTACAGAAATCACCTGTTTGAGTAAACAGTTTAAAAATGTCTCCGTGATTATTCCCACTTATATGTAAATTTCGGATGCATGCAGTGAAGGTGGCGTGAGTGCCTTGTTCACCCGTGAAGCTTGATCAACTCAGCCCGTACGTACGTGCACGTGATGTTGCATCAGCAACTTAGCTTTTCCACCTGCTATATGTGAAGTTTTCGTGCTTGCATGCTGACTTCAGTTAAGCGTATAAGTTATACAAAGCTATTTCATTAAGAAGGGACAAAATTATGCACAAAAGACATATATTCGATTTTGTGTTTAATTGATTTCGTCTGCGCTGAAACCTCTTTTGACGTCGTTCCTTCCCTTTGAAATAGTTGTAATAAGAATACGTTTCCATTCTGAAAATTATCTGAACTCCTAAGTAAGCTTGTGTGCAGGGTCCTGTTAAAGCGTATGTTCTTGAGCATTTAAGCTGTAATACCAGAACGTTCTTGTAGTGTTGTACAATGTTTCTCTCAGTCTCGTAGTTGGCGGAAACTTAATCGTGTCTGAAGTAGATCTATCGAACTTGAAAAAAGGTACCGTGAAGTAATTGAACCAATGCTCGAAGATACCCAGCGCAGTTTCTGTCCTGGCCGTAATGCTACAGACCAGATTGCGTTGCGATATGTCATGTTTTCATGCAAACATGGAGTCTTGTGCCCTTCATTTTCAAATAGGTACCTACGATCGGAGATATTGTTTCGTGCATTTGAACCTGCAAGCGCAAACACTTTTATTGTATCTTGCCGCGCAATCGTCATTACGAAATTTAAACGGTCTGTGTTCACAGTTGTTGTTATCTAGTTGCGTGTTTGTTCCTATCTAGTTCCAGAAAATTTTGAAATTTGCTTCTAGAGTTTCTTTTACTACTTCCAAGCGTTAGTTGAAATGTGAATCAAACTTCTGTTTCGATGCAGAAAGTTGATGATGGCCGGTGCTATGCGTTAGATTGGATTTGGTTGAAAAACGCACTACTTTGCTGCGAAATGTGGCGTGAGCGAATTATTTTTTGAGAGTTTCAAATGCTCCACTTTTTTATTTTAGTTAAAAAGATCACTACCGACAAAACGGTCGAAATAAAACAGCCATTTATTTGCTGCGTTCTTGTTCAGGGAGGACCAGGATCTCTTAAGGTAAACCTAGTACTAGCTGATGCCAGTAACCCATCGGTTTGTGCAGTGGATTTACTGTGTTTGTATTTTTTTCATGGTCTGTTCATAATAATTTGTTGAGATGTGCGAGCTGCTTTTCAGTTTGCATGCAATTCGGCTTCAACTGGGTTTATTTCATTGCTGCTCGTAAAGTTTTTCAATGTAGAAACGGACGTCTACTTTTCTGTTTTTGTTGCAGACGGTCTACGAAGCCCTGCTTAAAGGCACGCCAGTGGTCGTGGTTGGTGGCTCTGGTCAATGGTCAAACATTCTCGCGTCCCTTTACATTTCTCCTCCGAGTACCATTGACGAGTCTGTCATTCAGGAGTTGCTTGAAGGTGCCAGCTTCTTGACAAGTTGTTTAGTCGTTCTGTGCAAAATTTTAAAATGCGAAAATAAGAGTGAAAAGGCTGCTTTTGTGAACTTTGAGAGATGCTGACAGATAAAGTGGAAAAGTAGCTCGTTCTGTGGCGATTGGAGAGCCCGAGCGGTAAGCGCGCAAAGCTGCAAGCTTTGGCAGCAAGTGTTCATCCGATGTGATCCCATAATAAGAGATCATCCGACGAAATCGCTCTATTATTGCTTGTTACCGCCACGTACATATAGATGCTATTCTTTGCACACATTCTGTTTGTGGTGTATCGCGCATTCATTCAATGCCGTGCCGACCATGCGGCTATATCACTGCTGTTGTTACGTAATTAACAGATCAACAAATGGAGTGCGAGTCAGCTGAGGACCTCCGGACCTGGACAACGTATGTAATTGCGTGCATGGAAAACAGGCATTTGGTCACAGTGTTTCAGCTGGACACAAGCGGCGCTGCGAACGAGCTTGATGTCGCCATACTTCAGTCTTTGCTGCAACGTAAGATAATGGCCGTCAATTGCCGCAACGAAATTCGTACACAACACTTCTTTGCTTTGCGTCGAAACGTGTTGTTGCCATCTTCTCTTCAAATTTTTTCAGTGAAAACAAACATGTAAATATGTGTCAGGCAGCCTCCCTAAAAATAGAGCTATTTTTATGTGTCAAGGAATCTGGGGTAACTATTTTATACGTTCATGGTTCATAGCATCGGATTGCCAAGGTTTCGGTTGTTGTGAACGGCCAAAAGCGGCCATGTTGACCGTTGGTGCCATCGGGCCTAAATGTCGTTACGCCTGATTGTCGATGACAAAAACTAAACTATATCAGCTAATGAATTTTACGTGTGACATTCCCATGGAAGTAACTTTCTGTAACACTAATCTTTTTAGTTAGTATTAGTTTAAAATTTGCACTCATTTTCTATTTTTGCATTAGAGCTAACGTGCATATTTTACTTGTGACACATTCGATCAACTCACTGGCGTTGCACTTACCCACACAGTGCTGTTACATTTTTGAAAACATTTTTTATGGCATTCTTATGCTTGCGATTTGCAGACACCACTTGACACTCTTTGTAGTTTTCATGCTGGTCCTGTGCAATGTCTGTTGAGACAGACTTCTTCAACGCTTCCCCCAACGAGGCAACCTCGTAGGCCTCCCCGGCCATTTTGAGAATAAAATGTGTTGTCGGTGTAGAGACTCTCTTGCTTTCTTTTGAAAACACAAACGTATAGTGCGATCCAAATCCAAGATATTGTAAAAGAACCATTGGTCAAAAGCAAGCACCTGCATTTACTTGATTTTGTTGGGGCGTTTGATGTGCTACATCCACTCCACATTTGTTCATGGTAAAATTCAATTTTCGCTGGCTTTCATTTTTCTGACAAACCGTTATTAACGGACGTGTAAAGAGAATTCGAAACTTAATTTTTTTTCTTTGTTTTGCATTGGTGGATATTCAATCGAGTGGTTTTTGACGACAACTGAGTACCACTCAGCTTTTGTTCTTTCTGATGGAAGGGCTTTATTGTTGACGGAACCCGTTGTTTTTATTTTCTTTCTCTACGCAACTCTTTGACCAGGGATATCATGTGAAGACGTTGTCTCGCCTTTCTCTTAAAACAAAACTCAAAAACATCCGTTTAGTTATCACTTTTACCGTTTTTCCTGTTGTGGCCCCGTCTCATTTGTCCTTGGAATCAAATTAACCGCTGCCTGGTCAGCTTGCCGATGTTGCAGGAACAGCAGGTTTATTTGCGGCAAAATCAACTGTTGAATTTTCAGAATCAAATAACAGCTTAACTCTTCTAACACACGCGCTCCCATTAAGAAGCATGATTTTGATTTTCCGCATCCGCTTCCACCTAAATCTTCTATTTCGAGTAAAGTTAACACATATTGCGCGCTTGTCTGGTTCCGCAGTACTCATACCCGCCTTATCGACCCCGCCATCAATGACGCCTTGCGAATCGTGACTGGATGCCTGGGTCCACCACCAGCGGACAACCTTCCAATCCTCGCAGGCATCCAACCTGCTGAGCTTCGTCGCAATGGAGCCACACACTGTCTCTAGCGCGTCGTGCCATGGAGCCTGGACATCTGCTCCACTCAGTGATCACCCGTCCATCGAGTGCAAATGCACGGCGCCTCAAATCGAGAAACCCATTTGTACACGTCGCACAACATCTCATCAGTTTATCTAACAGCAACAACATACGTGCGGAGCACTGGGCGGGTTGCCAATGGAATGCGGGGTGGGCTGGCAGCCTCACAAGACTCCGCATTTTCATCCCCAACACCGGCAACCCCCCCGGAATGACCCTCCCAAGAAGAGCCTGGGTTCGGCTCAACCGCCTCCGCACCGGTGTCGAGTGTTTGCGCTTCTGCTTGTACAAATGGGGTATGGCCTCCTCTGCGGCCTGTGAGTGTGGCACAGAAGAACAAACCGTCGACCATGTTGTCCTTCAATGTCGAATCCATCGACCTCCCCATGGACTGCGTGGCCTGACAGTTCTGGACGATGAGGGAACCGAATGGCTGCTCAACATCCGCCCCGAGATCTAGTGCGGCCAAGCAGTGGTTTGAACAACTAGCTCAAAAGAAGAAGAATGTCTATTTTCCAGTGCTTGAATACGCAGAAGCCAGATTTCTTTGGACGCTGAACAGACACCGCATGAAACATTATGAACAGCAGTTCCGAACAGACATTACACAAGACATAAATGAACTGCAGTTACAAAAGAATAAAATTGGGCTTTGATAAACTGTTGAATGTTGACCGCAATATTTTTGTTCCCCAGACTGCTTGTCAATTTTCACAGCTTCTCGTCGCTCTACTGTTAAAAGCTTCTTTGGCTTTTCTTATCAACACCTTGCATGTTTCACAGGCATGCGCTGAAACAGTTCAAGATCCAGACAATTCAGTAAATTTTTCTTGGCCTTTTTCGTACGTTTCACAGCTCTCTGTGGCAGGCAAGAGTGCGTTTCCCATTGTTTTTCTGCAACCCCAAAATGACTGTTGTCGACCTTCAAAGGTTTTCTCCTCCGTAGAGATCGACTGGGCTGATGGTTTGTTTTTCACTTCCTTTAATTAACAGAAACAATATTTAGGAAATGCCGAAAATCGTCAGTACAATTTAAAATGTATATACGAGCCTATAGTTATTTGAAAAATGCAAAATGTTAAGGTGGGCTGCTTCGGCCTTTATAGTATTAAGGAACCAGTTCATGAGATAAGAAACCATGAGCTCCCACGTGTCGTTGTTTGAAGCAAAAAGAACCTTGTATTTTTCTAAGCAACCTCGCCTGTTAGCAACGTTGAAACTGACGGTCAACAACAAGCTGAACCTCAACAAGCTGAGAAACAAGCTCAACTGCAACGAGCTGAAAAACAAGCTCAGCTACAACTTGCACTTCAGTGGAATCGAAGTGATATTGCTGAGTCTCAAATCCTCACTGACGGCCACAAGATATCTCAAAAGTATTTGGTGAAGCAGCTTGTGGAGGCGGTTAAAACGGTATGTGTCGGTTGTGGGAGAACACTTTACCTGTTATATGTGGTTTGACCGTTGCTTAATAATTTATTCATCGCACGAAGCGTTGGCCATTGCTTAGTTCAGTGGGCAAAGGCTGTTTTGCAGTCGCACACTGTTGCAGGTTGGCACAACAAACGAACAATGCACGGTGACCGTGCAAACGACTGTAATTGAAGGCTCTCGGTTTGCTGTTGTGTCATTGAGGAATCTGCCTGCCCTGCTGTGTTTTCGTGACATTGTCGGACTGGCATATATATATCGACAGTCCAACAACACGTTTCCACAATGTTGACGCAGTAGAACCAATGAGCAAATTGTTTTCTTTTATTTCAATCGTTCCTCGAACAGGAACTGTGCTAACTACAAATTCTACAACTACATATAAGGGACCGCGAAGTACAAAGACCCGAACTCAGAATACAGGGACCGTGATGTTTAAAAGGCTAACATTTTTAAACAGTTTAAAAGTAATTAAGTAATTACTTCCTTGAAAACCTTTACTTATTACTTGACAAAGTAATTTTGCCATTACTTGATATTCAAAGTAATTTACTTTTTAAAACGTTAAAGACTTCAGAAGCCACGTTTGTTACTGTAAACTGTAAAGTAAACGCTATACAGTATTATACCCTAGTTTTGTGCGATGAAAAGGCACGTTGCCAGGACAGCGAATTTCAACGGTGAATTTGTCCACGGAAAGTAACTTTTGAATGAAATTTAAAAATAATGCAAAATTGTTGATGTCTATCTGAATAATACATACAAGATAATGCCAGTGACTGATGCAACGCCAGCGACAAGCGTGCCTTTGAAAGTAACCATAGGCGTGACAACAGTATTACAAGAGTAGAAAAATTCAAGACACTTCATTCTTTGTATGGCTTGACTGCTGCAGTAGTTTGAATGAAGCGTCCTTTCGCGTAAAGGGCTGAAGTAGATAACTGTGTTAAGAGTTTACAGCCCCATTCAGTGGCGGGCAGAGGGGGCGAACGGAACGACGACCCCGGGCATCCAGAGTGAAATCACAAAATTGCTGTTGCAACTAGATAATTTTTCCTATTATAAGGCTGCTAACACATGCTGCATGGATTTAGTTTTTCGAAACTTGTTTTTTTGCAAACACTATTTTTCACGTATTCAAATGCCAGTAATTGTCACATTCTTCAATACCAGGGACCTATGCTCTAGGTATGCGGCGCACACCCAATCAAACTGATGTTGACCCTGACTTTATCCAGATCGTGCGATCGAAGGAAAATCACAAGCAGCAACGGTTGAATAATATGTTGCCATACATTTGGCCTTCTAACGTTGGTGGTTGGAAAGTTATGGCCTAAAAACACAAATAACTAATGAATCCCCTTGGGCAGTGCTCCGCTACTGGCGTACCGCGGCACACCCGTGTGCCGCGGAATAATTTCATCAGAAAATATGAACATTACAGTTCGCTAACTGAAACCCTGGTCAGACATATACCAAGTTCCACAGTGCATTCGTGGTGTTCTTCTGATGTCAGAACCGCAGTTTTCACAACCACATAGTGGGACTGCCGTTTGGCAATGATGATGGGCGAAGGTGAAAGCTTTGGCGGCATTAGTGAAATTTCAAAATCCAGGCACAGGGGGGGCAGGCCCATGGTCAGGTTTTAAGGTTTGGGGGGAAATACATTTCAGGGCGCATGATATTTGTTTTCATTGTATGTTTGTAACAAATTTTTCTGGGCACAACAAAATATGGGGGGCTATGCCCCCGTGGCTAGGGGCCTGAGGGGTGCCTTGGTGATCAAAGTTTTACAAAAGGGATTGTCAGAAATGATGAACAACTTGTATCCACATTGTCAGCTTTGTTAAAGCAAGTGCCTTTAGTTTAACAATTTTTTTTATTGCTGATAATGAAAATAACGGCCAAAGCAATAGATGTAAATGACATTTTTGCAGACGTTTCAAGAGCTGCTGCTACTATCATTAGTAGTACATTTGCGACTGTACTGTATTGCAAATGTACTGGTGATGGTAGCAGCAGTTACCGAAACGTCTGCAGAAACGTCGTTTACGTTTATTGCTTTGCCAGTTATTTTCATTATCAGGCTATTCAGCACTTTTATTTCTCGTTGCTATGCGACGAAATGTGATCAGAACATCAATCACTGTTATTTCATAGTTTTATGCGTTGGTTTTCACAGGACAAAGTTCTCGCAAGACTCTTTGAGCTCCGGCATGAAATCAGACAGTTCGTATTAAGTTGCAACAACCATCATCTGTATAAACACCTTGAAGATGATCGTTAGATTGCTAAACGTGCATATATGACCAACACACTTGGAAGAACTCAAAATTAAAATGTAATGCAAAAATGAAAATATACTGACATGTTCTGAGAAATAAAATGTTTTAAACAGAAAATAGTACTCTGGAAAACTGAGTTAACACGGGGATCACAGGATATGTTTCCAGAAGCAATCAAAATAGAACTATTGACAAAGAATGTGTGTTGGGTTTGGCCCAAGAGCTATTAACTTTGTTACATCATAAAATATGACCATTACTTTTTCTCAATTGATACGGAGCCATATGGTTGGATCCGAAATCCTTTTTGGACTAATGCTGAAATGTCAACGTAAGAATTATTCTTGCCTGTTAGAAAAAAAAACATTATTGAGAAACGAAATGACAGAACTCTGAGATTAAAATTCAGCGATGTTCCACATGATGAATTTCGGATTTGTGCTGTAGAGGTATATAAGCAAATTTCAAAAGTGGCTACTGAAATTTTTCTTCAGTTTTGAACTACGTCCTTGTGTGAACAAAGTTTCTCATCTTTGTTATTGAGCAAAAATGATAAAAGATCCATGCTTGGAAGAAAGTGATAGAGAACGTCGAGTCGCTCTTTCAAATACTGACCGTAACGTACAGCGATTGTGCTCCTTAAAACAAGCGCAAATATCTCAAAATAGATCATCAAGTGTATTGTTTACATTAGTGGTCGAGGTGTGCCGCAAAATTTTGGAAAGTTGTCAAGTGTGCTGTGAGTGAAAAAAGGCTGCGGAGCACAGACCTAGAGGATTACTTAGATTTTCAATGAGCTTCGGAGTAAGGGCAGGGGCTGGAGTCACTGTTTTCCGAGTTGGAACAGGAGTCGCAAAAGTGACTCCGATCACCTCTGCGACAGAGTGCTCCAACTAGGGACGCAGTGAGTGCGGCGCCTGGCCAGTCGGGCAGACTTCTCTTCATCCTTTTAAAGTGTGAGGACGGCGCCTCTTTGGCTTCTGTGGCCTTATCCCTAGAGCGTTTATCTCATCTGTGACCAACATCATGTGGGGAAACATTAGAATAAAAATAAAAACGACAGAATCATCGCTTTCCTGACTCACTGCCCAACTGTAGTAAAATCGGGTTCAAGTTTTTGTCATATTTTGGAGGAAAGAACCTCGCGTCTTTGACTGATGGTGAATTGAACGCTGAGCTCGGAATCTCCATCAACAGACTTCTCAGAACTTTTCAATTGCTTTGTTTTAGGATAAGCCCGAGTTTGTGCGACTTTTCCTCGACCAGGACTTAGATCTTAAAGACCATTTTAACGTCAAAGATATCATGAACTTGTACAAGGAAAGTGCGAAGAACACTATCCTGCACGGCCTTTTGTGCCGCAAGTGTAAAACTAATGACTTGGGAGACACTGAATGTGGCAATCGTAGCATTCAACAAGGAATCGAAAGGTAAACTAAATCAGTGTTGGCGTTCAATTTCTGATTGATTAGAGGTTTCTTACCAGGATGACGCACATCACACACCAACACGTGTGTTTTTTGCACTCGCATCAATTTTTCTGAACTCGTTGTCGCCGCTAAATTTTACTTAATAATTTTGTGTTTTTTATTCAGAATAGGGCCAAGGATACAAAAATGTTTTTAGATCCGGCATCAAGTAGCAAATAATTCAATTTAAAATTGTAGCTTTCTGGTTCCCGCGATTGGACGGCCGTGGGGTTTTCGCGCCAAAGATGTTTCTTGCAACTTGCAAGCAATACAGTCTCGTTTCGGCCTGTTTCACTCCCCCCCCACTTTTAACTGTGGCACGCCTCCTTCCGCTCTAGCAAAGTGTTTGTATATAACAAATGATCATAAAATGATTCTGAGCGAAGTGCTTCAAACAGTAGTTGATCCCTTGAAATTATTACGAGACTGTGCGTCGCCATCAGTTGCCTAGGTTACAGTACAAATTTTTTTAGTTGCCCTGTATTCAACTGCAAAGATTAGTCATTTCCATCTCACATTGCTATTGTAACTATAGTGTTTTTTCAGGTTTTCTTTATTTTCGTTTTCTCTTTTCAACCAGCAAAGTTGTAGTAACAGAGATGTTTATAATGTTTCAGAGTGATGCAAAAGTTGCTTGGGCCATCGTATGGAAACGATCAGGACGAGGTCTGTCTTAATATTTTCCTTTGAGCATTGAAACAAAATAAGTAATTCGATTGTTTGTCGTCACTTTCGTGCATTGAAAAAGTTCTAATAAAGTTTGGAATTTAAAGATGATAATTTTGCGTTTCAGCCACACGGGGTTGATCAGGGGTCGGATCGCGTGCGTGATCTTTTTCAATTCGCCATTCTCACGAACAAGAAGGAAACAGCCCGGGTCTTGTGGAACAACATGGCCGACCAACTTCCTGCTGCGATTGCTGCTGTGGGAGTTTTGAAAGCTTGGGCGAATACTCTTTATGCCGAAAGCAAGGTGCCTGTTAATGATTTGGTTTCGGACTGATCTGATTGCAGGGTTCCTACAGTGTCTGGAAAAGCATGGAAAAAATTTGGTCATTTTTGAGCCTGGAAAAGACTGCAAAATTTTTTTGATCGATTAATATGGAAAAAGAAAATAATTTCCTTGATTTGATGTTTTGACATGCACTTTCATAATATGTTATTCAAGATTGATAATTTTATTGTTAATCTTTACAGTGCTTGTATTTGGCCTGGGTGTGTCATTTGGAAAAGTTAAATCTGGAAAAAAGTCCAGGAAATATCTGGAAGCTTTTATTCAAAATTATATAGGCACCTTGTACGTGTCTGTAGCATGGCAGAGGTGCAAAGAAGAGAGTATTGTTGGAACACATTTATTTAAACGTTTATTTAAACAGCTTTTGGCATCCAAGGCTAGATTTAGGCATATGTTATTTCCGCACGTAATTGTACACGGTTGTTGATTTTTAAATCTGCGAAAGGAAAAAAATTTTGATACTCATCAATTTTCATTCAAAGGAACAAGATCTTCGTGACCACGCGGATGAATACCAACGTCTGGCCGTCGGCATTCTAACCAAGTGCTACGAAGAGAATCCTGATAAAACACGAGATCTGCTCATTCGCAAACTCGACAAGTGGGGAGGGCTGACTTGCTTACAACTTGCAGTGGATAGCGAAAGCCGGGAAATTGTCTCACATCCAGCGGTACAGTATCTTCTCAATAAGATTTGGTTTGGAGGAATGACGACTGCAACCCCAAAATGGCGCATGTTTCTTGGCGTCGTGCCGTTTTTTGCTTCTTACATAACATTTGAAACCGGAAGCAGCAAATATCATCCTGAAAGTTCATCAAAAAGAAGGAAAAAAGTTCATCCTGTAAGATCGTCCAGCACAAGTAACAACGTTGGTGGTGAGGCAAGTCACCCAGATAACGGAAGTCTCTTAGGAGCAAGTAAGTCAGAATACCATTGCGTTCATCATCGGTTTCTGCTGTGACTGGTCGTGTGGTCTGAGAACTGAAGGAGATGTGCCCGCTCAATTTGAAATGAAGCTATAAGTTTTTCAGTAACTCGAAGCTGCTCCAGTGTTTCATGCTTGGTGAACAATATGAGCCCAGCTGAACCAGTGGTCTTCAACTTTTTTTGTTCATTTGCCCCCTCATACAAGAACTTCGCTTAAAAATTGCCCCTCCAACTTATGATATTAGTGTTGACTAAAATGATATTTCATTTCGAAAATGGTTTAAATGCTAATGAAATATACACAACCAATCCAGCTAGCACAAAAAAGAAATAAACCAACAAAACGAATGCAATTGCGTTTGTAAAAAACAAGTTATTCATTCGCAAAAACGGTCGGTTCCAACCAGGGTTGTGGAGTCGGAGTCGCAAAGAGTCGGAGTTTTTGTGGTGGAGTCGGAGTCAGATTTCTAAAAACACTAAGAGTCGGAGTGGGAGTCCACTTGAAGCATTTTTTACAACGCACTCCTAAAGTAAGAATTCTAACTCGTGCCTGTCGAAAGTTGAAATGGTACAATTTCTTTTGAAACTTCTGTTGAAACAGACGTTATGTTAAGGAGTCGGTGTCGTGATAGAAAATTTTTGAAAGGTCCGAAAATTTCGGAAACTAGGAGTAGGAGTCGGAGTCGGAGTTGGAGTCCGACATTTTACCTTCGGCTCCGCATCCTTGGTTCCAAACTATTGCGAAGCTTGATCCAAAAGTCTGACCATCGGATTAAAAAAAAGGTGGCACAGGCTTCATCATTACTTGGGAAGTCGATGGAAAGTTCCTGGACGGAAGCGCGTTCGCTTGTGTTAGTTAACTGGCAAAAGGGCGCTTCAACCCACGCACACCAACTTCTCCACAACAGAATGAAATTTTAGCAAGGCTTAAACTACAGGTGATGAAAACGATTTTTTGGAATTCTTAGTTTAGCAAGATGGGGGTGATTGGACTTCCAGGTAGGTCTAATTAATCCAGGGGTTCCCAACCTGTGGTACGAGTACTACTAGTGCTACGCGAAGGTCTTCCAGGTGGTAAGCGAGTAACTTCCATTTTTTACAGAAACCTGGATTCACAGCTTTCTAGTCAACGTATTGGGCTTTGTTTCTAAATAAATAAATTTTCCTGTAGCCTCCTATTCCTATTGTATCGTAGCATTATGACCTTCGATGCGTTGTTAGCAAATTTACGTCACGCATCGAGGAATTGGGAGAAGGTAAACCAAAACAAAAATCTCATTAACTTTAGTTATAGTCTTTCGTTGTTATTTTAATGTTTATTATTCTTCTGAATAAACTAAGATTCGATCAAAATAGTTTTTCTGGAAGAAGTTGTACGGGGTGCCCAAGTGGTACGAGATGGTGAAAAGGTCGGGAACCCCTGAATTAAGTTATCCCTTTCCCAGGCCACTGTACTGGTATCTCTGTCATTAAATAACAACACTAGGCCTACATCTAGTCCACAAGCACAGCAAAACACTCGTAGCCTACTGACTGAAAAACACGATAAGCACGTTTTACGACTTACGGGTAATTGTACTTAGTTTTACTAGCCATTAATTGCTACGTAAATCGTCACGCAACAGTCATTTTCCACGTCTTTGCAATAGAATACATTTATTTCTATTGCTTCACTCAAGTTACGAACCAAAGTTTATAACACACATGATAATGGACCATTTACGTGTTTTGCCTACAAAACAATGTTTTGGCAATGCTCTACCGAAGACTATACGAGTTCTTGTTTCAAAGCAATTTTGCTACTGATAAGACACAGTTGGAGAGATTTGTGACAGTTCACGGCGAAAAATAAAATTAATGGCAACTTGTGATTTATATTCCCGATCGCTGAGAAAATCAAAGCGATTTTGTAGCATTGTTATGATTGATGGCCATTGTTAGTATTCCCAAAGAAACTGACGTTTTTCCTTTTTAAGAAATAGTTCGGCCGATTAAGTATTTTCGATAGCTATCAGTATTGGTCGCTTTCAACCAATATAAGTACAGTAGAACTCGTCTAATTCGTCATCGTTTAATTCGTCAATTCGCTTAATTCGTCACTTTTTCGTCGGTCCTGACAGAACCCCTATCTTTTGTGTACATTTCTGTTCGGCAATTTGCTCAATTCGTCACCTCTTTCTATCCCTCAGAAGCGTTTTGTTCGTCTAATTCGTCATTTGCAGTTTCGCTTTAGATGTCTATGCAGCTAGTACGTGTGGGAATTCAAACAAATCAAGGATCTTTATCTGAGAATTGTTGCACCTCGCAATTTGTTTATCGAATTTACACACGAGGTGCGAAGCGCGACCCGATTCCCCATTGAGAGAACGCGGAAAAGTTTATTAAAGATTTAAAAGGTGCTTGATTGAATGGAGGAGTCCCTATAGAACATAGGAATTAATTGTTGTATTCAACCATAACATCATAAACTTTTATTTTACTGCAAATAAGAGCACTATGTATGTATTAGAGTCCTGCGCGGGGCGGGTTAACCCGCGCGGGTTGCGGGGCGGGTGCGGGAACCCGCACTGCTTTGCGTGCGGAGCGAGCGCGGGTTGTACTTGCTGCGGGTGCGGGGCGGGCGCGGGTTAAGAAATTCTTTGTGCGAGTAACTGAGTGTTGAGCCAAAGCACGTGAACTTAATCAGCTCAAAAGTCGCAAAACACGTGGATGCACAGCAGGCTGCTAAAGTTGTTTGCCAGCATTGCGCTTAGGACAGTAGACCCGCAGCAATTATTGCATTATGATGTAACAACCCATTGTTGCGAAACATTACCTTAGTCTTTTGTCATGTGGTGGGCAAGTGAACATTTTCCAATTCTATCGTCGTACTTGGTGAAGAATAATTCAGTCTAGCAGCACTTCTAAATGGATAAAACAACGCTTAACCCACAGCTAGTCACAACTGGACTGAAACGTGTTTTTTATCGCCTCAAACCTGTTGACTGCCAAAGATCAGATCTGTGGAAAGTTTTGGTTTGGTTGCCAATGAAAAAGAATGAGTAGCTTGATTTTACTGCTTGTTAGACTTACGAGCAGGGCAAGTTTTTCAACTTTTTTTACAGCTTCCAACAGCTTCTCAAGTACTCAGAATTCATGTAGTACGATGAGCTGGTTGCAGGAATTTTATATTGCAACTTTTCCTTTTTCACTTGCAACTTTTATCAAGTAGGCCTATTGTGTAAAATGTAAAAGTTTTATTTAAAAAACATGCTTGAGAACTATTTCAGTACAGTTCTGTTCTCTTTGACAACCGATTCGAACTGAATAATGACCTAAAAGCAGTTGTAGAAACGACCCGGCCAAACAAACATCAGTCCAGAACTGTAGGACAAAAATTTCCAAGCAACTTCATGCACTGTGGAGCGAAGTTTTAGCATGCTGCGCAAACTGTTGGCAAATGATCGGCCTTTGTTTCCAGATAATGTTTGGAAATATTTAGCATTATATGTAAAAAGATCGCTTGAGTAAATCACTGTCGTTTAAAATGCTTGTGCACAAATGCAACTTTTTATTGCAACTTTTATTAAAATAAATGCGTATTTCTCACGATTTTATTGCAACAAAAACTTGCCCTAGTTATGAGTTTTTAGCAGTTTTCGGACAGGTATGGGTTTGAGACCGAAAAAGTGCGGGGCGGGCGCAGGTTGGGATGGTCTGCGGGGCGGGTGCGGGTTAGAAGTGCGGGGGTGCGGGCAAAATTTCTCAAACTCCTGCGGGTGCGGACACAAAATTAGAACCCGCGCAGGACTCTAGTATGTATACGAGTTACTATGATAAAGTATACGAGCTTCTATGATAGAGTTTTCACCTAATTGCGTAATTCGTCACTTCGCCTAATTCGTCACTTTTTTCTAATCCCCTTGAGGTGACGAATTAGGCAAATTCTACTGTATAATAAAACGAACCTATGTATACTTACGTATACAGGAAAAGCTCTAAATTCCACCAGTGCCGATATGCACACAGACTTGCAAATGTTATTGCTTGATGTCCGTCATTTGACCCTGCTCGTGCCACGACAGGGTCAACAAACTATCAAATCACTTATTGCAACAGTTTTTCTACTATTTTATCTTATTTAAAACACTAGGCTTAACAATATACCTGGAAATTCGTCAGAACCACTGTGCCTGGCTCCCAAGCAGTAACCACCACTCGTGGTCCTGGATAGTTAGTGCAGTGAAGCGTTACACTGGACGATGTTGGTGTGATGATTACATCATCAATCCACTATCTTGTGCTTTATAATCTTTGTTACGAACCAGAGTCGAAAGTACATCAAATGATTAGGTACCAAAGTGGCAAATATACTTTTTATTTTTGGAATCAATTCAGAATTTTAGTATATTCCAACCTGCAGAAATCCCCCCACTGGAAACTGAATTCGCCCCCCAAATCTGGAAAATCACAAAATCGCCTCCTGGGGGGAGATTTTGCCCACGTTGAAGACCACTGCTATAGACTTAAGAGGTACTTGCCTTACCGCTCACCCTGTCGTACTGCGGTTTGTGTCGCAACCGAAGCCTTATTATGGTGCGTAAGCTTTTCAAATGAAATACGCGAAAAAAATTATATAGCAATCAAGGTGCGTGAATCGTTATTCATAGAATAGCTCAACTCTGCTTGGTTTGCTTAACGACTTGACTCAGAACCAAAAAATGTTTCACCCGGGCTTGACTTGCAACTCGATGACTCGTTGACATACTTGGAAACTGATTTCGTAATGTGTTTGCATGCGCTTGTCTGGTGTAAATGACGAAAAAATTAATACGTCCGCGGATGCATTGATTAATGAATGCATCTTATTCTACTTCCACGAAAGAGCGACTGCGGTTGTGAGGATGAACTCTCAGTATCACTTGCTGCCCGCTTTTTAATGAGCAAAAATCTTGTATTTACTGGTGGTGCAGTTCTCTACTGGTCTGTCCTCGTATACATGCGCACATCAATATTAATCCAAATAAGTGAATCAGTGACAAATGCGGTTGCAGTTCGCCGAATTGAAATATTTGCTTTATTTTCGACGTTCAAGAAATGTGAAGAACACAACTCCGCGGTTTCAACAAATTTCCAGTTTTTCGTTTAAAACAGAAAAAAAATCAAAATTACAAACAGCAAGCTGTTGCCGCATTGAAGTTCTCTTCATAAACTCCCAATGATGAGTAACTTCAAGAGAAAGTGTTGCGGCCACCAGCTGTGATTTGTTATCTGTTTAGGCTCGATGCAGGCTCTCGTATAAAACCAAGTCAGTGTGATTATTACGTCGACTGTCCAACGGTTTTTGCACTTTCCGCGCATTTTTGCATCGCAGACTTTTCATCAAAACGTTTTTATTTGTTTGCAGCTTCTTACAGCATCGCCAACAAACCCCTGACCGTTTGGGAAAAAATGCGCCTGTTTTACAAATCACCCATTTTCAAATTCGGGTGCAACGTGGTGGCACACTTGGTGATTTGTTCCTCCTCTGTACAGTGTGTTTTTGAAATGATATGCTGCTATGCGATGAACTCAAGAACTATCTCTAGTTCGCTATGTAGTAATAAAACTCAACGTGGTCTGGACTTCTAGTTGTAAAATACTGAAATATCGTTAGAACAGTTTCAAAGTGTTAAGGCAATGCTATGCCATATTTTAAAACAGGCATTCTTGCTGCTGTTTTCCTACATCCTCGTCTTCAACTTCTTCCCTGGAATTGTCAGTGGCTGGGAATGGGCGTTGTTCGCCTGGGTTGGTACCCGCCTCATTGACGAGATTCATGAGGTACGTCGGGTTCGCGTTCCAGCGGGTTGCATAAGCATTGCTTACGTCCAGTGTTTTTTAAAGGCGTTTTGAAGGATCGAAACAGTCTCTGAAAATTTTCCATCTGTCTCTCAAAACACAGTAGAACCTCGCTGCATAACCATCGCCAGAATACAACTAAAACCTCGCTTTATGCGACCATCTCGGTATTCAGATGAAATAGTCGCGGTCTCTCAAAATGTCTTAACGGTCACCCAAGGTCAAACCTTTTGAAAAAAAACTGCTTACGTCTAATTTTTCTTCCAGCCTTTACATGTCCTAATATGCTGGCACGATCACTGGTTTCAGAAATTGTTCTGGCGGATGAATATAGTCATGCGTTTTGCGCTGTTCAAGGTTTGAACTTCAATGATACGTATTTTCGTCATCGAACTACAGTGGCAGCGAAAAGAGTTTTTTTTAAGAAGGAATATCAGGCACTGTTCACCGAATTCCAGGCTCCGTGATTTATGTCGCAAAACAAATTGTGGCTATTGCGTTTTCAGACTCATTTCAGGATGTCGCTCATTCATGCGATACATTCTTTTTTTCTTCACTTTGGCTTTGACATACGTGTTGGTTCAGTTTTGGTTTTTGCGAAACGTGTCGATCGGATCCCAGTTACTGGTCTTCGTAGCAACATCGGATCCCAGTTACTGGTCTCCGCAGCAACATCGGATCCCAGTTACTGGTCTCCGCAGCAACATCGGATCCCAGTTACTGGTCTCCGCAGCAACATCGGATCCCAGTTACTGGTCTCCGCAGCAACATCAGATCCCAGTTACTGGTCTCCGCAGCAACATCAGCAGTTTTTGATGCAAATTTAATCGGCTTTGAAACACGTAAAGCAAAAATGATACACATCAGCTTCATACGCAACATTTTTAGCGCTGGTATGCACCAGGTCTAAATTAACAAAACCGAGCTTTGGAATCACGAAAGCTTGTTTCACGAACCAAAGAGATAGACTTTGTTTTTTTTAAGGAAAATGTTAGGTACCCAGTATGAACCTATAAGGACCCGATTTCTCTGATTCTAGGGACCCGATTTTCCCTTATTCTAGGGACCAGATGATAATTTCCTGGGACACGATTTTCAATTCTAGGGACCCGAATCGGGTCCCTAAAACGCCTTAAAAAACCTGCCGTAAACTCTAATTAAAGTTAAATTTAAGTATTAATCTGTCAAGTTTTTGTTGTGTTAAAATGTGTTTAAATACACGTTAAAATGTGTTAAACTACGTGTTGTCAAAAACATGTTAAAAAAATAAGAAAGAAACGCCCATATGCAATTGCACACTTCCTCTTTATGTGGATCGTTAAAACACTATCAAATAATGACGACGTTTTATGCAATGCTTTGCTGCTGAGTTATTTTCACGAATTGAAAAGCATTTTCTTCAGACTCTTTGATTAGTTTTGTCCACGCAGCAGAGTTTGAAAGAAGGCTTTGTTTTACGCGATTTCCCTAAAGAAATCGAAAAAAATGGTTTACGAAGAAACAACAGCTGGGAAAAAGACTCTTCCGCTGACAAACTTGATTGAGAACACCCACCCATCCCTTTCCAAGCATTAATCCTGCAGTAACTTAATATTTCGATTTACCGCAAGGGTTCGTTTTTGTGCATACTACGTCAAAAGGTGAAACTTTTATTTGGATGCAAAATTAAGTTTCTTCGGGCAGTGATGCAAAATGCACAAAACTTTTAAAGGTGTTGAAACCAAAACCGCTAAGTATTTATCGATGCATTAGAAAAAAATTGTTTATGCTGCATTAACTAATAGGCTTGTTTTGTAGTTTGCTAGAAATTGTCATTGCAACGGATGTTTTCAGTTCTCGTTGTTTGGACAAAGTAAGAGTTTTTCTCTTAATGCAGGTGGACCACCTGGACCGCGGGTTCAAAAACATCAGTAAAAACAATGTTTTTGTTTACGATCAGAAAAAAAAGATGACCAAACAGAGTCAGGTCGTGTTAGCGTGCATCGTTTGTCTGTGTTATGTAGATTGTTAGAATGGAGAACAAAAGCATACGGCAACGTATTAAGTTTTGGATCGCCAGCGATTGGAACAAGATGGATTTACTTGGCTTGATTTTGTATATTATTGGATTTGGTCTGCGGTCAGTCAAAGTTTGCTGTTGCTCTTAATTTTTGAATTAAGGAATTATCGCCACAACCTTTTAACCACTCAAAAATAACTGGCACGTTTCATCGTGGGGCGAAATGCTTACGTTCAAGTTTGGAAAGTTTGTATTGTTTCTAACTTTTGTTACTGTCCTTTGAAATCGTGGGCCAGTTAAGTCAGAAGCCAGTCAGTGCTTACCCTCTGAAAAACAGTTGGTTATAATAGAAAATTCCTAGGTTCTAGCTGACCCAAAGTAAAACTGGTAACGTTTGTTTTCTGAAAAGTCGCCGCTTATTGTGCACTTTGAAAGTTAATCTTTATTTTGCACATGTAAAAACATTTAATAATTTCGTCATAGATTTCTCCCGAGCTTAACCGCCTCCAGAATTGTCTTGTCCATATGCTTCGTGGTCTACTGCTTCCGTCTGCTACACATTTTCACGGTTATCAAGCAGATAGGACCCAAGGTCATCATGATCGGGAACATGGTGAGTTATACTTGGTGCACCCGAATCTGCTCGTGCCTCGTGCTCGTGCCATGTTGTGGCTTTGTGGAAGCAGTTTCTATCTTTCGCGCCCTGGAAAGTACGGTCAAAAATCTCATTTTTCGCTCAATTAGTCGAACATGTCAAATTTCTCTGCATGCAAACAACTTTGCCAAGAATCGGTGAATAAGATGTTGGTCCAGCGATTGTTGACCGAAGCGCACTTCAGATACTTTTTATCATAACTTACGAAGCGCGAGTCCGTGTTCGGCAACTGAGTTCTGTGCAGTAGAGTGGGCTGGAAACCAATGCGCGTTCTTGTGTTAAGTGCTGAATTGTTTTTGATTGTATTGTGGTTGACATCTTTGTGTTTGGTTGGTGTTGTTATTGCCATTCCTGCAGTATTGCGTTTTCTTGTTTCACCTTGCTGAGGTGAGATATGAATTGAAAAGGTCCAGTAAAATGCGACTTTCTAATTTTATAATAAAAACGCGAATTTCAACTGTTCATCTTGAAAAAAAAAAAAAAAACGAATTGAAAATGTTTTGCTTTTGCTAAGATAATCTGAGCAATTGGTCGCCTCGTCCTCAAGCGTTAAAGAACTGTAGCCGAACAGAATCACCGTAAACGCAAATAAGTTTGTATGAAACTTTCTCCGTCCATTACCTATGTGCAGAAGTCGCTATCAACGCCCGTTTTAGAAAAGTTGCTACAAAGAATCGTTTTCTTTCATTCAGCTTCGCGATCTTTGGTTTTTCGTCTTTATCGTCGCCGTCGTCCTCTTCGCATACGGCGTCACCAGCCAAGGCATGCTCTATCCAAACGAGAGCGATGTATGGACGGCTATTGTTGGAATTTTCTACAAACCCTACTGGCAAGTTTATGGCGAGTTGTTCCTAGAAGAAATCGACTACGACCCAAGTATGTTAAGTTCAAGCAGGTTCACGTCGCAGCTTCCGTTGCCAGCGTGTGTCCTGCAGTACAGTGTTTTTAAGACGTTTTTGGGTGTCAAAGTGACATCCTAAAATTTTGCAATGACTTTTACAATTTTGCAAAAAAATTTTGCACCCTAACTTCTGAAAGCCAAGGTATGATTTTGCCTTGTATTGAAGTAACGAATTGAGGAAAGCATGTTTTCCTGCACGTGGCTACTGCAACAGATGGGTGCAATTGTAAGTTAGGTATCTCGTGTCTGTGCATTGTCGTGGATACCGCCTCGCTTCGGCCTCTTACTATACTGCCGCAGATTTGCACAGTACAGTAACATAACTTCGAAAACACTTTGCAAAAAAGCACTGCAATTATGGAAATGTTTTACTGTTTCACCGTTGCGATCGGCTTGCCTGGCGATGCATCAAACTACAACAAGGACAAAAGGTCGGCAATTGCAACGCGCATTCAAAGCAAGGTGGTTGTCGAGTGAGGCAGCAGTGAGAGCTAGGAGTGAGGTTTTGGCTATTTGGGCCGCACTGAAGCAGCTGTCAGAACAACATCATGCAATGTCCGTTGTTTTACTGCGACTTATGAAAACAAAAAATTTCAACATGCTGCTTTCCTTTTGTCAACATTGGCACCTCACCTGACAGAACTGAGCAAAGTTCTTGAGGCGGGGTATTTTAACTTTGCTCAGATGAGAGCTTCCGTAGAACTGTGCATCAATAAGCTCTCTGACGCCGCTGCTAAATCCCAGACTGAAGCTAACTGCGAAAAGTTTGATAGTGAATTTGGGGAACTTAAACGCCGGAGAGTTGTGTGTCGAGTGGCGTGGCGTTTTGGAAGGGCACCGAAAGATTGGCAAATTGATATCTCCATACACAAAAAGGGAGGCAGGAGTGAATGAACCAACTACCGCGGCATCTCTTTGCTTGGTCTCCCGGCAAGAGTGCATGCCATGATGCCACGGAAATAATTGCACCAAAGCTGGATGATACCCAGTGCGGTTTTTGTTGCTGCCGCAGCACTACAGAACAAATTTCCACTCCAGCAAATTTTCGAGAAATCCTGGGAGCATGCCAAAGAAGTAAAGACATGTTTTGTCGACCTCGGGAAAGTGTATTGCCGGGTTCCTCGTGAAAAGTTCTGTGGGTGTTGTGGAAGTACGGTGTTGACTGATGCATCTTGCTGGCCGTTATGTAACTGTATTCCTGCCCAGAAAATTGTGTCCGTGTCGACGAAGGTAGGCTTAATCACAACCGTTCAACTTTGGTGTTGGACTCCGGCAATGGTGTGTGCTGTCACCACTCCTCTTCAGTCTACGACGAGGATGTCACTGTTGGAAACTACAGGATGAATCATTTGCTATTAGCGGGCGACTTGGTACTGCATGCGTGGATCTTCTCAACAGGGTCTTCAGCTCGCATTTGATCGATTTTCTGCTGCGTGCGACCAAGCAGGAACGAAAATTAGCACTAAAAATATTGAGGTATTGTGTCTCTAAGACGCCCAAGGCAGTGTAAACGTGAACGAAAATACACTGCCGCAGGCGGGGACGTTAAAGTACCTTGGGGTAGTATTCACGAGTGACGGAAGTCGGAACACAGCGATTGATACACGGATTAGTAAAACTAACGCAGCTCTGTGCATGGGCGAATCCAACCAGTAAGGTTAGGGGGCGCTTTCAGTAATATGTGGGATTCAACTCTCATTACGGGTTCACTACTGTAAGAGAGATGAAGTACATTTCACAAAACTGCTGTGACAAAACAACAGATGACAGAATGGGCTTATGTCGCAAATGTTATTTTCCGAATTGTAAAAAGTTATGGTGAATAAAGATACTTCCGTAGGTTTTAAGGGGAGTGATCACCCCAGTCGCCCTTGGATCCGCCCATGGTTCTGCGTGAGCTTTATTGCTCCGTGATGAGGAAACGGGTACTTTCAAAGACCGCAAAGGTTTCAGCTTTTAAATCGGTCTATGTTCCGATCCTCACCTGTGGTCATGAATCTTAGGTGACGACTGAAAGAATATTGACAAAAGAACAGACGGCAGACATGGGATATTTGCAAAGAGTCATCGGTGTGACACTTCGTGACGAGGAGCACAGATCTGAAAGCTGTGAAACCCGGAATGTCAACAAGCCACTTCTCCGAATCGAGAGATCCCAACTAAGTTAGTTCAGTCACGTATATCAAGAATGTCCCAGGAAAAAATAGCGAACAACGTCCTTTGGGCGACAGTCTACTATACTCACTGGAAAGCGGTCCAGGTGGCGTGACTATACCTCCAACCTTGCTTGGTCCCGCCTTGGTGTGGAAACAGCAGAACTATCTGAAATTGCATGCTGTTGATCGTGAGATAATTCGGGTCCTCCTAGGCTGCTGCTCCCGTGACTCTACCCTAAGAAAAAGCGGGCACCAAAATGGGTGAATGAATGTGTATGTAGGCCTACATTGAACCTTTCTGTTTATGAAATTGTCTTTAGTTTGTTTGCCAAAAGTTAATGTCGTATTCAAATAATTGAGCATACCTGGGCGGAAACTTGCGTTGTTGTGAAAATCAGTTAAAAGTATCAGACGTACTGTAGAAGGGAAAATGGTGTTGACACCCTAAAGCTCAACCACGACACCCCTTTAAAAACCTTAAAGAAACTCTGCTACAGCACATTGCGTACAACTGTATGAACCTTTCCTGACTTATCGTGCATAATGTACTGAACCTTATGTATGCAAACTAGCAAGAACTACGTCAATACTTTTCAGCAGATTCTTTGCAATAAAAGAACACACAGGGAGAGATAAACAGCGAGAGAAATGTAGTAATGCTTTGTTGCAATGTGTTATACCGATCTGAGGTTGTTTTTTTTCGCTGAGACATTTCGTTCATTTTTGCTGAGCATTTTGGTCACTGAAACATTTCGGTCATTTGTCTCACAGTTGTATTAGAACTAGCCGTAATAGTGTTTTTTGGCCTATATTTTCAGAAATTCTGAATGGAATTGCCTTAAAATGTTTCGGTCATTTCAAAAACATTTCGATCTACGACCGAATAAAAACAGCTTCTGGGGATCTGCTGGCTTCTTAAACATATTTGTACAACCACCTTAATGGACTGATATATTGCTAAATTCTTATTTATGTTAATAGTGCTTGCTTCATATTCCACAAAAGGAGCTTAACGAAATAAGAAACACGGTGGTGTGATGGTAACCTGATTACGTTGCTGCAGAGAAGAGTTTTACTGAATAAACACATTAAAGCAAATTCCTATTCCTTAGCGGGAAAAAGCATCATCATTGAAACTTACCGACATGACTGCGTTGTCACTGCGAAGCATGACTGCAAGTTTTGAAGTATATCCTCTACCGTAATACAAATTAGCACATGGCCTCAAACGTTTTGTGGACAGTGTTTTTTTAAGGCGTATTGAGGGACCAAAACGGTCTCTCAAATTTTTCCAACGGTCTCTCAAAATACAGTAGAGCCTCGCTGCATAACCAGCACCGGAAAAATACATCAAAACTCGCTTGATGATCATATTCAGTTGAAGTACTTGTTGTCTCTCAAAAATTTTTGACGGTCACCAAGGTTAAACCTCAAAAAAAACTTTTGTAGAAATGGAACTAAAAGTTTTGTAAATGGTTGCTGACTGTTTTTGTGCTTGAAATTGCTTTTGATAAGTATGCTTTCAGCTCACCTTGAATAGGGAAAACATGAAATTAGGCGCCATTTGATGTGACATACATTTGGAAAAAGAAATATTTTGAAAAAGCAAAAAATTGAAAAGCTAGATATATATTTAGGTTCTATTTATGTGAGTTCATAGTGACAATTTCTTTACAGCAGACATGTTCTTTCCGCAGGTGATCCCGAGGCTTTCACATGCACCACAAACCAAACAGAGATTGCTTCCGGCAGCCAGAAGTGTCCTCAGGAGAATGATGCTGTTCCCATCTTCTCTGCTATTTACATGTTGTTAGCGAACATACTTCTGCTCAACCTCTTGATCGCCATGTTCAGGTTTGTCATTTACTAGCTCTACATTCTGTGAAGCTTCTCGTCGTGGGGCAGACGGGCATGCTGTTAACTTATGTTTTCGAAGCTGCGTGTGATTTACGCTGTGAATAATGCTGGTGTAGTTTCGACGAATCAAGGAATTCCACAACACCCGCAACTGTCCAATGCCCACGCTCTTTTACTGCCCCATCGATAGAAAGATCTGTTTTCTACACACAAACCCAGGGCTTTTGAATCGAAGTACAACATCTTACGTATTCACCGTAATCCAGATGGAGAGCGATGTAGGTAATGTTGCAAGTTAAGTTTTACTGAGCTTTTCACGTGTGGGGAAGTTTATGATTAATCGTGATTCGTGAATCGTGATGCTCTATTCCAGTGGTTCTCAAACTTTCAGGAACCGTGGCCCCCTTCATATGACTCTTACTATATCGTGACACTTGGGTTATGCAATATCACGTCAAAGCTACGTGGTGAAGGCCTCTGCTCGTGACCCCCAGAAAACCGCTCCCCCAAGGGAGGCCGAGGGACCCGTTTGAGAAACCCTGTTCTGTTCCATATCAAAACGCGGCTTTCATCATCCACTGCAGCTTTGTTTGCAAATGAAAGTGGATATCGTATTATTCTCTTGGAATGCACCGTAGTTGTGCGTGGTTTTATGAAAATGTTTACCTGGCTTAGGTTGTCTTGAGCGTAGAGGCTTGTAGGCCTACTATTACGTCACTGATTTTACGAAAAGGTAAATCATACAATATCGGTTTGGATGGTTTTCCAGAGCAGTCTTAATTTTTTGACCAGCGAATCGTTTTATTAAGTCGAAGTTCTGCGATTTTCTAGGGTTACCCGAATTAGCAATGTAAGTACCGCGTGGTATCTATTTTGTGCGAAAAGTTCCAGATGTTGGGTGAAACACTTCAGAATTTTAATTTCGTTTAATACAAACATTATATCGTGGCATAAAGAGTACTTGAATATTCTTGAATAAGGTTTCATTAAATTTTGCGGAATGCCTCAAACTGTGAAAAACTGACGTGTGTGCGAGTGTTGCGTACAGTTGCGCATGAGCACAGAATTGCGAATTCGCATTATTGGAGAAGAATCGCCGGTTGCTCATATATCCTTTGTTTTGTAAAGTTAACTAATGTTTTCTACTTGGATTGTGCAATATCGTCAAGTTTTTTAACCCGCAACTTTAATAAAGGTTAATTCAAGCACAATATGAATTACTAACCCTGTTACAGTGGCTTGCATCCATCACTGCACGTGCAACCGTGCAGGAGAATTTGATATTAACTTGAATACAATAAAAGCAATTGGACAGAATAATGGTTTTGTCGTCACATAACGTTTGTAGGATGTTACGTGTGTACACCCTCCATAAAAATAATCGAAGGGGGTATGTTCGAATCGTTTAGGAATCGTAATGATAGTGACTGTGGAAGATGACGAAGAACTCAGACATTACCTGGATTTTCAATCCAGTTAAAAAACGCAGAAGTTATTTCACCACCGGGTCATGACTGCAGCGACCGCAAAAGTAAATTCGGAATGCTTGCGTTTCAAACATGTCAAACTCTGCCAAAACGCCATCCGATGTGCTGTTGCATCAGCAAAAGCAATTTCAGGATGTTATTATTACTACCTTTGCCAGTCACGTGTTGTTTCAACCAAGCCAGGACACCAGTGGTTCCCAACATTTTTGATGCATTCCTCCCTTTGCTCATTTTGGAACTTTTCATTCTTCCCCTATTACACGAGTCTGCAAGAATATTTGATCTACCAATATATTCTTTCTCTCGCCTGCCTTTTACCTGTCACGGTGTAGCTATGTTCGAGTTCGTCACTAAAGTTTTGTCAACAAGAACGTGCGATAGTCCACTAAATAACATACAAATATAAAGTGACATAAATAATTGAAAGAGCCAATGTCAGCCTAAAAAAGAAGTACAACACGTGCTGTACAATGAATAGGTAGCTTAACTCTAAAGTGGAAATTCCTCCCCTGAACTCATGAAATTCCTTTCTGGGGAGGAATTCCTCCCCGGTTGGGAACCACTGCAGTAGACAAAACAGCTGCGCTAAAACCAGGCCGTTGGCAGTTGTCGGACTTCAACGACGCGGGTTGAAGACGAACACATAAAAAAACGTTCATTGTCACCCGCACGTCCATTTTTCTCGTTTTCGCGCAGCTACACATTCAGTAAGGACATTGATGACACCGACCACATTTGGAAATACCAGAGGTACCAACTTGTCGAGGAATATTACCGTAAGCCGTTGCTGCCTCATCCGCTCAGCATTTTCATCCATGGATATAAACTGGTGCGCTGGGTCTTTCGATGCGCGAAGAAGCCCGTTGAGGAAGAAGATGACTTTCGTGGGTCTTGTTCTTTCACTCTGAGTGTTTATTGCTTAAAAGACTGAAAATTTTGTTCTTGGTGTAATGTCAATGTTGTGCTGCTTGTTTTTTTTTATCAAGGCTTGTTTGGTAGAATGATTACAATACAAGGGTGACCAACTCGAATGCACATGCATGTCGAAATTTCTCGCCTAACCTTGTCCCGTGCCACGCCATTTTCAAATAATAACCGGCATTGCATACGAACTTATTACAGAATGCAGACTGGTAAAAGTGTCACCGTATCACACAGCAACACTGCTGTAGGCTGATTAGTTACTTTTTTGCTAGTCTCCGACAGCAGTCAGCTGTGTGTAAACTTGCTGGTTTTGACTATTAGTACACAAAACGCGAATTTTTGTGATTTGTGTTAATTAGAATATTCACAAACTTAATCGTCCGCGTGCCGTTTTTATATCTATGGCGTGCCGCGTTGGGCACGCGTGAATTTTGTGTTATCACCCCCTTATTCCAAGCAACAGTTTCTGTTTCTTAGTTTATTGGCAAGAAACGGGGGCGGAAGTAGAACTTATTGAGCTGTTTTGGTTGCCCTTTTCCAGAAGTCGTCAGTGATCAATTTTTTATACATTAGTAAAACTTCATGAACAAATCGTAAAAGTTAGATCACAAGAACGCGGGACATCAATAACTTTTCAGTATTTATTGTCGCCACTGCGATATTTGTAAGTTTTTTGGCATAAAGGAGGAAAATCCTCAGTTTGCCATTTTCTCGTGCAGAAAAACAAGTGGGAAAGGACGAAGGCAAAGCTTTATCTTCGTTCGACTGTTACAACACCGATGTTTATCTCAGCGAAAGCCTAGAGAAAGAGAACACGGTCGAAACACGCGTTCAAAACCTCAATGATAGGTAGATGACTTCTGCCAGTGTTTCCCAGATACAGTTGCTGAATTGGGTTATAGCTGCACTGCCATTTCATGCAACTTGAATTGATAGTAAAAAAATTACGTATGAACCTCTATACAGCTGGCAAGAGTTACCTTTTTCGCATTCAAAAAGATCTACATTTTCAATCCAATTTTTGGCTGTATTATCTGTAGTGTGCAGATGTATAAAAAATGCCGACTCTTTCATCGTTTCACCGGAAAGTTCTTCGTTGCTTTTTCCATTTTAATGTTTAATGCAGTCGCGAAATCACCGTGAACTAAATGCTTTTCTCAAGTTTATATAAACGTAATTCGTTTTCTGCTGTGATAATGTGTGTATATGTGCGTGCAAATGCGCATATGTGTGCACTTTGCAAGTATGTGTGTGCGTGCAAGTGTGTGTGTGCGTGCAAGTGTGTGTGTGCGTGCAAGTGTGTGTGTGCGTGCAAGTGTGTGTGTGCGTGCAAGTGTGTGTGTGCGTGCAAGTATGTGTGTGCGTGCAAGTATGTGTGTGCGTGCAAGTGGCTGTTGTCCTGAAAGTGAAATTTGTAGAGTTCGTGACTTCGCAAAGACACGTTGTTTAACAGACTGAACTACCTGGCCGACTCGATCGAAGGCGTCACGGACCACATCGAACGTCAGAAGAAGATGAGCAAGCGAATCAAGACGCTAGAGGCGGACATGAGCAAATCGATTGAATCGCTCCAGTGGATAATGCAGGCGATGCAGGACAACAACACTGTTCCGAAAAGCTTGTCTCGACCCAGTACGTTTTTACACATATGGTTTTCCAAAGTAAAAGCGCACCATGCTTGCTTTTTCAGCCAATGTTTGCTTTTATCGTTACGCGGTAGCCTTTCGTGACAAAACCTAGCAATGGAATTCGAAAAATCGCTGAAAGCAATGATGAACACAAGCGTAGGATTGTCTTAACACTGAATCAGTTGCGGTTCAGGGGATGACCCGGGACAATTTTCCCAGAACGACCAGTGTTTTATCAAAGATGACGGACCTTTTCAGTTTTACCAATTTTCTTGGAATCCATCCCGCTGCCATGCAACGTGCTTCATGCTATGGGCAGTATTCTAAAGGACCGTCATACTTAAAATAATCACGTGGTGCCGATATATTTGCAGTCGTGTTTAGCAGGGTTGCGGAGTCGGAGGTAAAGTATCCGACTCTGACTCGAACTCCGTCCTGTCCAAAATTTCCGACTCCTTAACATAAAGAGAATGAAATTTGACTGTTAAAATGAATGGGAATCATGGTCCACAGCAAGAAATCTCTGTTTCAACAAAAGTTTCAAAAGAAATTGTTCCATTTCAACAGGAATTTCCATTTTAGGAGTGTGGTGTAAAAAATGATCCAACTGGACATCCGGAGTCGGACAAAAAAATCCGACTCTGACTCCCTGTGTTGTCAGAAGTCCGACACCGACTCCACCCCAAAACCTCCGGCTCCGCAACCCTGGTGTTCAGGATGATCAGCATTTATAAATTTTACACAAATGTGATTATTAGCATTTAACTGTTCGTTGCTTTTGGAAAGTTTCTGCGAATTTTGTTAACAGCAAGTACGAACCGCTCAGGTTCAGACAGACTGTGACAATATGGCGCAGGTTATTAAACGCCTGGTTGCTGTGTTGTCCCAACTAGCCAGTGTTACTAGACCACGTGACCACTGAAACGTTGTAATTTTGTTATATATCTTTTGAGTTAACGACTAATGCCTTATTCAAGTACATACAAATGTAATACGTTTCTGTTACATTTGAGAAAAGAGAGAAAAAATATTTCACACGAGGAAGGATCATGCTGCGAATCTTAATATGTGCTTCATGTTTGTTAAGCCATTTATCATCACCGATAACCAGAGATTCAAAACTTGGTTAATCTACAAAAGTAACAGTGTAAGAGTCATAATAGGTGTTTTTTTGTGATGTCATGAAGTAGTGCCGTGATATCGTCATTTGGTTGCTGTCATCATTCTTTATCTCATTTCTTCCCAGCACCTCGGTGTGCTGACCACCTCTAGAAAATTTGTTTACTGTTTGACCAACAATACTGTTGACTGCACAGCACATCACACAAGCGGCCACAAAAATACCAGTTTGCTTTTTTCAGGTTTTGATTCAGTTGGAAGGTTTTATTTTTTTTCCAGGATCTGTGAAACAGTTGCAACCATGGATGTTGTGTTTTCCATGGCAGCCATTGCACAGCACTTGCAAAGCCCTGACAAACTTTCGGTTTGTTATTTTTATGTCTTATTTAAAGCAAGGTGCTTGTAGTTGCTCAGTTTTGGTCCAATTGTGGTGAGTCTTTTGTAGGTAATCATTGTCTTCGTGTTTAAGGTTTACTTCCTTTGATAGAGTTAGCTGGTGGGGAAATGATCTACCCAAGCATGTGGGTCATATTTCCTGTAATTTTTTGGGGTCGCAAGCTCATTTTTTTCAATTTTGGTGCTGCTGTTATCTCATTCTTTATGACCAAAGGAAAATATGAGCGATCGTTTTTTTACTATTCACTCTCAAGCACTAATTACCTCCCCGAATATAGAAATGTGCAAGTCCGAAACAATGCAAAGTTATGAAAACAGAGCACAGTCGTTTGACACTTCGAAAGCTTGAGGCAAAACTATTATATGCGCACTAGTCAGTGCGAAAATGGCGATTTTCTCCGTTGGCGGGAATAATTTGAATGTCCAACATGCTCTTTAACATGACAAAGAGTCAAAAACCTGTTTTGACTTACAGCATTAGTGGTCAACTTATCACATCTTATCACATCTTTGAGCTGCAACGTAAACTTTAGGTGTTGCCGGGCTGCTTCCAAGATCTTGCGTAGCCGGAAAACGTTAAGTGTCAAGCGAGCAAATTATGGATTGATTGCGTCTTAGGTAAATCCAGCAAACTGTTGCTATTTTTCATCTGTTAAAGTCAGGCATTAACATAAGTACGGTCTCGATGACATAAGTTTTGCGCTAACTCCTAGTTTCTGCGTTTGGTTGTTAATAACGTGATGTTATTACCTTGACTTCATCTTTGCCTGGTAGCGTAGTGACGGATGCAATAACACTGGAACGTAGCAAGGTACCTCTACATACGCGTTCATCAATAGACCCTCACACTGCGTCAGTCCAAGAACTATTTACATTCCAAGCAACGAGCAAACAGTCCAAAATTTGCTTTTGATTTTTTCAATATTTTTCTGTTTTTCTTTTCCAAAAGAAAAAGGCCGTTATGTAAAAACTCCAGGTTGCTGTGAAAAAGTAACAGTGGAAAAGCAATAAATAGTTTTATTTAGAATGCCATGAAACACTGCATAGGGCTGCGGCAAGGCGATTTGATTCCTGTCGTCATTCTTGTTTGGTTCTTGCATTCGTGTCTTGCAAGGTCCCGGTTCAGTGAAGACGTAAATTTTCAAGTGCTGCACAACGGTTTATGAACCTGCTGCTCGTGACCTCTTCACCAACTTGTGTTAGTGTCGCCAAGTCTATAAAACCGAAAGCTCTAATTGCAAGACATGTGGTAAAGCAAACATGCTATTTAGAGTGGAATGCGCAAATTTTGTGATAATAATTAATCTTGGAGCAGAGTCCGTTAGTGTTCATGTCAATTTTGTAAAAATAGCAGCTGAGTTTGTTTGAAAAAAATTAAAAGAAATAACTTATTTCAACGAAAAAACTTCAGATCCTGAAATTAGCACATTTCCTTTTTTATTACAGTTGTGTTTTTTCAAAGCGCTGTTGCCATGGAAGCGCTTTCGTAAGCCGTTTTGTCCTTCCACGGTTGTTTACATACGAACTGTACACGAAGCACATTTGCCGCTGTTCGGAAAAAAGAGCGAAAAAGGCAGGATAAGGCTCAGTCATAAACGGTTTAATGATATTCGCGGTTTGCTTCCGAATAAGTAATGCTCATCAATACCGAAAGTAGCGGCAGCAAAAATCTTGAAGAGTTCGTTTATTTTTGAGTAGACCTCCCGTACCCGTAATCCATTTCGTTTGCTTCGTTGCTTTATTACTTCCGATAGTTTGTTTTCAGACGCAGTGCCTTCTTTTTTTCAGGCTGGTGAAGAAGCAAGGAAAGTCAAGTGGAAGAGAATGGACGCATCTTTAAAGCTCTTCGCCAGCCACGAGCATTGCATCAAAAAAGTCGCCCTCCGACACAACGCCCACTACTGATCTTTGCTCAGTTCTTCCATTCGGCAGATTCCTGCCATGCACAGAGGTTTATTCAACGCCTAGGCGCCTGCTACTGATTTTCCCAGTGTGTGGTTTGTCAAGCAGTAGTTTCTCTTCACGTAAATAGTTTTTCCGTACACGAGCACTTGACCGACTTGTCCAAAATTCTGAGAATCGCTGACCATTCGTAGTCACCCAACACACTCGTTCCTTCCACGTAGAACTCGACTCGTTTGTTTTTGTTTTATAATATATCGTTTTTAACTAATACCACCCGCATCTCTGCACTTAACCGCTGTAACAGCGCGGACCTCGAACCGGCCCTCGGTGCTCTCCTGTCCTGACCTCTTCGTTTCAGTATCTTCCAGCTCAAGGTGTTACCCGCTCAGTCATTGCTTTTCTACTGATGTCCTGCGTGCGCTTACCTTGAGTAGCCGTGCAGTTTTATTCCATGACTTCCCTATGGTTCAGACAAAGCAAAGATTTTTGCTAAACCATGACGGTTGTTTCACAAAAATATTTTATAGTTTCGATAAAAATGAGATGTTTCGAGGGACACTGCTGCAGATTGAGTGATATAATGTAATTCAAGAATAAATCTTTTTATTTACTTTTTGCTTGCTTCACTGAACCTATTCAAAATGCGTGTTAATAATCCTATCTAAGTTAAAACAAACTTGGAATTGATAGATTTTATTCCCATTTTCATGCTTCTTGGCAACTGCACCGCAAGTTTCCTTTGACTTGACTGATTTTCCAAATTTCGAGTAAGAACCTCCAAGCCAACCTGCTTCACGTGTTTAAGAGTGGTAGTTGTGCTCGACGAAATTACAAAACGCGTTGTTAGTACATTTGACACCTGTGCATGGGCTGCAATGCGCAGTCGTCTACTCATATAAACGTCCTTTTTACTGTATGCACTTCGAATTGTTTGTTATCTCCAAACTTTTCCGCCGACAAGTTCGAAATCGCGTCCAGTGTTTATTGCTCGTATCTTTTCGTGCAGGATCAGTTATTATTGTTTGTGGTATTTCATGCAACCGTCAACCGTCCAAGGTTCAGGAAGTGTTGATTTCGCGATCGCGTGCAATTTTTGACGAGCTTCATTGCAGGGCTGCTCTTCAGTGACAGAAACCCAACGCAGCGTGTGGAATTGTTTGCATGAGATTGAGAATCGTCGACTCCTGATGTTCTTTGGCAGGCTTGTTATCTGTGTTTTTTGTTTCGCACAAATGAGCCAAATTTTTTACGTAAGTGATGAAATTGAAACCTACCGAAGTTGCACTGATTAAGTTTAGAAGGCGCCCGGGGCAAGAAGCAAGCTTGGTGCCCCCCATGTTCGAACCTGACGTCTTTCGGAAGGAAATTTACTCTATTGAAGAAAGTACCTGTGACATTGTAGGGAGTTTTCGGCGCCCCCGCAGTGATTCGGCGCCCGGGGAGTCGTGCCCCCCCTCGTTACGCCACTGTGTATCGGGCAATGTCCATGCGATCGTAGTTCACCAAATTCAGTGCGAGCAAAAGGTTTTTCGAGTAAAAAAAGAAACACTTGCAACTTCTGTCTGCATGATCAAGCCTCCGCCTTGATGGGACGTCGGCGACATTTTTATTTTTTCCTATTCCAACTTCTTTTCTGCTGCTTGTTTTTTTATGTTACAAATCGTGATTGATGTGTGGTTCGACTCGCAAATCATTTTTGCATGTTTGTTTCATGATGATGTCATTGCAATCCAAAGTTTTCCTGACGAAGTTTACCGAAATACTATTCCTTTATGCAGCCAATCGCTCGCGAGCACTGGTCTTTATCTCGTCTTTACGTCGTGTCGAATCCTGTTTTTTGTTTTTTACTTACCTGCGGATAAATCAAAGCGTCATGTCGTCACGTTTAGATGATTTCAGGTCACGAGGTCGGCATACAAGTTCCGTGCTGAATGCATTTGCATATAGTGCACACAAAGCATCAACGGTGCTTTAGCACATACTTTTACTCGACACTGTGCTTCCATAGCAACAAGGAATGTTATCTTACAATCTTCCCCTTCCTTAATTTAATTTGTACTTCAAATCAGTGCGTTGCATGTCCTGTAGTTCGTTTTTTGATGAAAACAATTTATTAAAAGTCAATTCTAGCGTGATTTGTTGTGATCAAATCGGTATCAAGTTCTTGATAAATGAGCTCAGAAACAAAGATAATGTATAATACCGTAGTTTAAGTGTCAGTTATAAACGCTGCAATCAGGTTCGTTACGGGCCATCAGTGAGTTAATACGTTAATTGCAAACAAGGCGAAATCCTACTGTTTTGTTTTTTCAAAAGCGGCGTAAAATCCTGTTTGATGAAGCTACACATTGCATGTATTAGGTTAAAAAAAAGTACTGTGTTTCTTTCGCGTGCAGTCTTACCTGTGGATTGCAGTCAACGCAAAAGAATTTTTTGCGGCATTCTCACTTGTTTATAACACAGACACCATGGATTTGGCCTTCTGGAGACAGGGGTTTAGCCAACCCGACAGGGCCTGGCATTTCGGGGACGGGGGTTTAGCCGGTTCAACCGTAATTGTGGAGCGACGGTGCCGTTACTTTTGGCAAACAATTACGTGCGAGACTCACGAAGACCAGAAAGAGTTTGAAAAAGAAAACAAAGGACAAGTTGTTTTTTTTCAAACACCAATAAACAGTGCGAGTTGATGATCAAAAGATGCCCAGGTGCGAGACCGGATGCAACAATTTTTTCGACCCGCACAGATATCTACTGTCTAAAAATATACAGAAACACTGGACAAAATCTTCCTGAAACACTAGAAGTAGGTCCGCAGATGGAAATTTTTGCATCTCAATTTTTCGTGTATCCAAGATTCAGATCTCGATTTTTTCAAGTCTTTGTTGAATTGCACTGTTCTATTTGAATAAGAGCTGATGATGCCTAGTTTGTAGGCGAAATATATACTGTGTAAGATCTTAGTGTCTGATTCTGTGCTGAGAAAGGATTTCTTTCAATAGACAGTGTTGAATTGCACTTCGTATAAAATCCGGATTTAGATAGCTTGTTGAGAGTAGCCGTGGCCTGTGACGCCATACGGGTAAAATTGAAAGAAAGCAATGGGAGAAAAGGAACTTCTCATGTTACACAAATCCATTCAATTGATTAAAGCACTTCTTTTTTGTCCAGGGCAACGTCCAGCGTCGCTCCATTTCGCAACACCGCTTTGAAACGGGTGCCGTTGAAATAAAATGTCGAACCCATTCGCTGTGAATCGCGAGTATGGTTAGATTTTCAACCAATAGTTCTTAGAATTGTTTAACCTGAACTGAAGACGAGTCATTGCCGAATATTTGTAAGTTTTGTCAGATGTCTAATTTGGCTTGGCATGAAACTGTGAGCTTGAAATCAGCAGAGCATTCATCATTGTGTGGAAGCGATATGTTGCTGACTACTGTCGAGGAAAATCATGATGTTATGGGTAAATGCGTGGTTGTGTAAATCCCATTGTTAATAGGTCAGAGAGGCCATGGCTGTGGGTTGTTAAAAAAGGCGTAGGTTTGCCAAAACTGGATAATTTTGTTGAAAAAGATGGCTTAGGAAGTTTTTTGAACTGACCTGCGTTTGAAATTTTCTATTTAAGAATTTTGCTGTGACAACAGTGACAAACGATCTAGTGATCAACACAAAGGCATAGCTAAACATAACCAACCAAAAATTTTATCAAAGCTTTAGCGCCAGGGTTCCCAACCTTTCTCTGACCATGTATCCCTTTAGCATTTTGACAGATGACATGTACCCTAAAATTTATTATGACAAAAGGCTGAGTAACATAACAAAAACTACTGAATTTAGTTTTTAATTTTGGAACTATAAAAGTAGACTCAGTTTTTATGTTTCAAAGATAATTTCTTGCCGCTGTACAATACGTTTACCCCATCAGATAGGCAAATATACCCCTAGGGGTATATTTATCCCAGGTTGGGAACCTCTGCTTTAGCAGTAAGGGTCGTAAAAACCGTTGGCTGCGTAAAAATCTAAATTAAAGTCACAGTTTGCTGTCCATGGTTTATCATTAACTGAAGTGTTGCTATGCTTGAAAATGTAGGGTTGCTTAAGGACAGAGACAGGTTGTGCCGGATTGAGAACAAACTTTTCAAAATCCGGATGTTCAACCTCTCAAGTGCAGAGAAATAGCCATTTTCGCATGGCATCTGTGTAAGGAACGCCTAGGTTTTGCCAGTCAGATGAAGCTGTATTTCAATGTTTTTGACTTCGACAAAATTATGAAAATAACATTCTGTTTGCAAGTAAGTACTCTCCATAATTGTGGTAAGCAAGAAATCGATCATCAAATTTTTAATAGGAAATCGATGTAACGTAAAGTTACGCATCCGCAGTCCTGAAACTTGCAAGCAAAGCTTACGGGTGAAAAGTTGAAAAGCCTGAAGTAAGAGCAGAGAAAGCAAACAAACTCAAGACTGAAATGAATAAATCAGAACACAAGCTCAGAAATGAAAATTTAGTAACTTAGTGACCGACGCCAAGAACACAAGCTGCAACGAACAAACACCGGGACAAAAAACCTGAAAAATACGTTTTACACAAAAAAATTATTTCACTAAAACCTCGAAACGGACTGGCTCGAATGGTCAAGAAACTCACCAGACCTATGAAATGCCTGATAAACAACTCGCCGTAGTGATTGAAAAAGTTGGTAAAACGCATTGACTTAGTATTCGATACGATGGCAATAAATCTTTAGAGTGCGCCTTTAGACGCTGCAATGGGAGTAAACAACAATGCTAGCACACTGGCCGGTGAAGAAAGTCGGTCGGACCACGTCAAAGAACACAAAAGAATAGCGAGAATTGTTTCACACGGGGAAGGATCATGTTCTGAATGTTAATTTGCGCGTCAAGGTGGTGATGCCATTTATCTTCACAGATTCAGCGAGTGAAAACTTTGTTGTTTGACAAAGTAACAGTGCATGCTCAGGGACGGATTAAATGAACGAGAGGCCCCGGGCAAAGTCGTGACCGCGAGGCCCCCCAAACGCTTAGCGCAACTGCGTAGCGTTTCACATGCTCTCGTTTCAACTTTGCAGAAACACCGGTCAAAAACGTCAAAACCGATACGATTTGGCAGCCTACATTTCAGAAACAATTGGGGTGACCATGCATGGCGTATCGTATGTGGTTTAATTTGTTTAAATAGAACGTTGTATCACAAAAAAACGATATTTTTGCTACCGTGACACTATACACAACGATCTTATTGTCATAGATACTCTGACCATCTTCACTGCACAAATCGTCCATTGACCTATGTATTGAGGAAAGATACGTCTACACTCACTCGCAGACAGGGGCGGATTAAGATTGTGTGGCGCCCCTGGCTGAATCTTAATAAGAGGCCCTTTCTACATTTTCAAAACTGTCGTTAATGGGGAAATAAATTAATGAACGAACTGAAGTATTTGTATTAGTGAAACAAAAAAAACTTGAAAACGAATCGTCAACTAACATGGACGTCACTACATGAACGAAACGCATTGAATTCAAATCTCTATTTCTTGCAGGAGGCTTGAATCCATATCGCCAAATGTTCACACAATACCGGTGGAATGTTTTGAATATAGACTGACACCCCGTGGACGATCACTCCGCTATCACGACCATTTTAACGCGGTTTTCCCTATCGGGCTATGCTAATACATTATTTTTTGTTTCACTAACGCAGTGGTTCCCAAACTTTTTTGAGCCGTAACCCAAATCAAGGTAGCGACTACGTCTTATTTACCCTCAATATTTCGCAGATATCGCTCATAATATAGAACAACATTGTGTTTTTGGTTCTGCATTACCCCCCGAAGAATCGCATATTACCCCTGAGGGGTAATTTACCCCTCAGCCACAGGCATCCCACTGGTAGAGATTTGTAATAAATTGCTATATGCTATTGTTTCAATGATCCACTCACTTTCAATGAGGTACTCACTTGTCTTCCTTTTTTAAGTTTTAGCTGTTGTCAATCGGTTCTTTTATAGGTTACATCATTTTATTGGAAATGGCTCACGAGTTGTCGCGATTTTGTAGAATGGCCCGTAGGTCAGAAGTAGTTGCACCACGCTGGTGTAAGATCTTCATGCAACGCGCTAGACTTCAAACATGCACCACAGTAACAAAGAACATACAAATACATTCAAGTACACGAGGATATATACGTGGTGTTTATACGAACTCTGGCTGTCCTGCCTTATAACACCACGATTTATTATCCTAAGCTAAAATCTAATTACTTTCACCGTTCTTGAGAGTCTTGACAACTTAATAAGTTTACAATTTCCTTCGGGGCTATCTGCAGGACCGATGTTCAAATGACGTGGATACCGCATGCGCATCGGAAACCAAAATAAGACAAGCGGATGGAATACCTTGATTTTTTAAACCTTGGAGTACTAACTTGTTAGTGAGTGTCGACCAGACCACACGCCAAAGAATCAATTACTTTTATGTCAACGAAGCAATTTCAATGAGTGAGCGCAGAGCGCCTACTTATTAGTTCCAATTGACGATGGTATCTTTTACATCGTATTGTTCACATATAACACTTTTTCCGACTTAAAGATTTGGGGCCCCCTAAATGTTGGGGGCCCCTGGCTGTAGCCCAGTCAGCACCCCCTTAATCCGCCACTGCTCGCAGACCAAAAGTTATACCGTTTATAAAAAAAATGTCCTCAACGAAATATCACGCAAAAGCAATTTGAACCATACTACTTGACTGAAGTTTTGCGATGGGAGCTTTACAATAGGTACACCTAATATGTTTCGTGATCTGGTGCACAACAGCGCTTTGTTTGATGTCAGACTGATACCCTCACGATCACGACAACCATTTGGCAACTAATTAAATCAGCATTCGATTATCGTTTCTATTGAAATAAGTACGCTCACATGTTTTTGTTCGTAACACAAGCTATCGTACGAATATGTTTTTTTTTGGTGTGCAATATGGGCTTATTTGAAATCACGGGATGGGAGCCCTATATGTTACTGTTTAACACAGATACCTTGGCAGGTAATGCAGCGAGACAGTGAAACTTTTGATAGCAGTGCTTCCGCAAGTTTAAAAACCCATTTTTAGCGGCAGTGCTTCCGCAAGTTTGTGGCAGTGCTTCCGCAAGTTTCAAAAACTCATTGTTAGTGTGAGACTGTGATCAATGTGCCCGAGTGAATAGATTAACCAAACGACTCTTATGCAGGTTACTTTTCGATTCTTTTCACACAGTATAAAAATACGGGGATTGTTAGAATGCGTCTATGTAGACTTGTGGGAATACGTCTTTATCGTTAAGGTTTAGTTCTGACTTCTTAGTGAGCACTAAGTGCAAAGCTATATTTGCTGTGGCGAGTTTTCGTAATTCATCTGCTCAGTTTTTTTAACACTGCGTGGTGCTCTAACTTTGGTAAGCTGTCCGATAGTCTTGTCAACATGTAATTCTACTTCTCATTGCTTGAAACAATTTTGCGAAAGTGTCTAACTTTCTTGTTTTTTCACCGCTCATGTTGTTCTGGCCGTTGATTAATTATTCTCAAATCATGACTTACTTGTAGAAAGTGCACGAAAAATGGATATTAGGCAGTTTATGAAAAGAAAAAGCATTTCTGAAAGCCGAAGTGCAGAAAACATTTCAGACAAAAGATTGAGAATTGAGTTTCAGCCAGCACAGTCTAATGGGGTAAAAAGGGCAAAGCGTTTTGTGAATGTCCATTTGCATTGCATCGTCAGCAACCTGAAAAGGATAAGCAAAATTTCGACGTTGCTCCCCCTGGAAAAATTTCTCTGGACGCCCACGGATTCATTGATTTCGATCTACTTCTTGGGTTATAAAGCGTGGTGCTGTTTGGTTCAATTATTTTAAGTCATTCAAAAACGATACTTGCCAAGTTGTCAGTTTCCTTAACCTGTATACTACACGCAACAATCAAAAAGCTCTACGATTTTGACGCGTGGTGAACAGCATAAAATATGATAAACCAGTAAAGGAATTTCATTAACACTAAAAAAAACCTTAAAAATCCATCTTGAGAAAAAAAACAACAAATCGCACCACAGCGGACTGAAGATGGATTAGAAATAATCCGAAACGTCTCAAAATAAAACCTGTATAGTTTTTTGAAGGCTTTTTCAGTGTTAATGAAACTGTTAAGTCTATCCCAGTTTTATGCTCCAAAGTAAAGGGAGTGTTTTCGTATTCAAGCGAGGCCCCGGGCATTTGCCCGGTTTGCCCAATGGTTAATCCGGCCCTGTGCATACTTCGTATAGGGGTATTTTGTTTATTGTGCCATGGCTGTTTGAATGGTGCCGAATCATCTGATAATTGTCAGTTTTGTAATCCTGTTTGTTCCAATTACTGCGGGGCGATGACCATCTCACGGAAAATTTGTTGCTAATTTGGCCAACATACTGTTCATGGCATATCACACAAGTCGCCATATAAATACCATAGTTTGGGCGTGTCAAATTTTGTTTCAGCGGGAAAGATTTAGTTTTGGTCATTATCTGTAAAACGCATGGTATCATTGATTTGTTGTGTTTTCCATGGCAATCACAAAGTCCACAGGGGTTGCAAAGCCTTGACATAGGCCTACCTTTGACGTGCTTTTTTGTCTTGCTTGTAGTTTGTAACTTTTTTCCCAGTTGTGATAGGTCGTTGGCAGGCAATCATTGCCTTAGGATATAAGTTTTTTCTCCTGTTGGAGTCGGCAGGTGGGGCAAAGATGTGGAGTAGGTGGGGAAAAGATGTAACCCAAACCTGTGGGTCATTTTTCTTGTCGCATTTTGGGGAGCGAAGTCTTTCTTCCAAAATTGATGCCATTGCTATCTTGTCTTTTGTCGTGTCCAAGAAGAAATTTTAACGGATCGCTTTTTCTTTGAGTCGGTTTAAGCTGCTTAGTAATCTTAGTTTTTTTGGTTGAGACGACAGTAACGTTCTGAACAAATTTTTTACCGATCTGACACTTGAGAATATCAGACATTTTATGCTGCATTACGCATTTGCCACAATCCCAAAGCAAGATTGTCACAATATGTTTTTATTTCTTAATTCCTCTGTTAGTGTTTTGTGGCATCAAACATGTAAAATTAATACGGGCCAGCTACGGATAGAGACTCCCTCCTAACAACTTGCTCAGATGTAAAATCTAACTCCCTCAATCAAACTGCCGGATATGACATTTATTGCAAAAAACAGATTTTTTGTGAGATGTTGCAATCATATCCTTCTTTGAGGACAGGAGCGGATCCACGAAACCTGCGAAAGTACGTTTCTTCACCATGATTTTGTACGTTTCTTCACCATGACAAATCGGAAAACAGCATTTGCGATATAAAGCCATTTTGCCGTCCATTGTTTTGTCACAGCAGTGTTGTGAAGTATACTTCATCTCTCTTGCAGTACTAAAGCCGTAATGAGACTTGACTACCAAATTATACTGAAATCGCTCCCCCATAGACTTGCTGGCTGGATCCGCCCCCTGTTCGAAGAAATGCATACATTTGTAAATCCAGCAACAGGATTGTCACAATTTCGGTTTTTGGTGTCAGTCTCAGTCCATCATCAAACTTGCGCCCCTGAGCCACATTGTATCCTCATGAACTGCAAGTCGTTGTTTTCAACGCTGTATTGTGTAAAGCCGCTATATAAAGCCGATCTACTACATTGGGGGTGATGCTGAAGTCACGAAAGTGAGCACTTTCCACAATGGGGTAAGCAAGGAGTCGATTAGCAAATCTTTATTAAGAGGAAATCGATTTCACGTAAAATTACGCATCCTCATTCCTTCTTCAAATAGAGATGAGAAAATGTTTACCTACTTGGCAAAGTAATACAAAGCTTTATTGGTCATGTAGACTGCGCTGGGAAAGCTTCCACAAGTTTTTGAGCAAACAGCTGGTAAACTTTATTACAAAACACTAAAAACTTAAATGTTGTGCTACTCTTAGAAAGAAAATTGGGAAGCATACCAGTTCAGGTAATACTGCACAGTTTGGACAAATCATTTTTCAATATGATTGAAAATGTTGTTGATAAAAAATTAATTTTTGGAAGGAGTTCAAAGGTTCTAACTCTTCCTTCTTGTTTTAAAATAAAGTTTTAAAAGTTCAAACTGTTTTTTTGTGTTTAGAAGATCAAAACTATGGTAGCGTGGTAGGCTAGCCTAAAAACCAAGACATGTGGCTGTAGAACGAGCAAATTGGTGAAATGTTTACTAAAAAGTCTGGGCCAAATTCAATGCGCTAAATACCCCAGTGTTAGTCTTCAAATCAGGCTTTTTTAACACACTTACTTGGGGGTCATTTGTGCCCCAGTCCCTACACCTCCCCAGACAAAGTTATTTTCCCTATCCCAGTCAAATGTCCTTTGAACAAAGGAAAGAGACGACATTTGACCGCAGAGTAGCATACATTACTGCTCCGGTAGTTCGCGGTTTGTGTTGCCCCTCGTTCGTTCGCTTCGGTACTAGTAAGTGCGTTCGCTTCGGTACTAGTAGGTCGAGGGTTCGAATCTCGGCCGGGTCTTACCAAGACCTTGTACATTGATACTGTAGCCTGCTTACCAGGCGCACGGTGTGCAGAAGAGCTACAGGGAATACAATAGGCCTGGAGAGGGGTGGTCTCCGCTATTTTATAGCTATTCATCGTAAGATGAAAGGGTGACACTTTTATGGTCGGCCCCGGGCGACGCTTAGCCTCACCACGCCACTGCTTCATAGTCTAATGAATTGTATAGACGATCACAGTCGAGTCGACAGAGGTGTCACTGTTGGGAGCTGCAGGTTCAGCCGTTGGCATTTTGTGGACGATTCGGTGCTGCTTGCATTCTCTGAACAGAGTTAAATGTTAAAAAATTCAACATGCGCTTGATCATCTTTCTGCTTCTGTAACGCCAGGACTTCGATAAACAAATCTTTAAGCAGGCTCTACTGGCGGTAAAAACATGAAAAACACGTTAAAAACTTGCAACGTTTCGATAGTTGTTGCAACTATCTTCATCTGGGATAAAACGAAATGCTGTGAGATTCGAGGGCGGGTGTTATAAAATGTGTGCGCTCCAGGTGGCACCGTGCTGATAAGAACTCAGGAGGCGGGGAACGATGATTGAAAGGTAAGACGGTAAAACAACAGTATGACGAATCAAGCGGTAGACAGCACTAATGAAATTCAGGAAAAAATTATAAGACTATTGTAACATAAGCCGGTAACAAGTCCGACCTTTTTTCATTCATTGTGTCTTTATCGCTATTTATGTGAAAAGATTCGATAAATCGGCGTGTGTATTAGTTTGATTCAAAGTCCAGGACTTTGGAATTATCCCAATCCATTCTGTGATTTAGATCAAACGTGTGTTGCGTTGAGGCACTTTTGTCGAAACGTTTGTTTTTCAAATCCGCGTTGTGTTCTTTTTGGCGGGTTTCAAGGCTTCTTTTGGTTTCTCCAATGTATCGTTTATTGCAGTCACGGCATGGAACATAATAAAAAACACCTTGTCGTGACTTTATATCCACGGGGTCTTTGTTGGAAGTTAGAAGGTTGCCCAGCTTGTTTTGATGCGACTTGTATTTTGTGGGTTGTCAAGCATTGTTTGATTTTGTCAGTAAGTCCCGGGAGATATTGCTAACCCTCTTGTTTCATGTTCTTCGTTCTTTGTTTTGTTTACAGGTTTGAGCAGTTTGCCTGGGTAACCGTTTTGTTTAAGAGTTGATCTGACGAGGTTGGTCTTTTCCTGTCTTTCACTTTTCTGGTCGCAGAGTTTGTTGGCGCGTTGTAGCAGCGTGTTCAGTACTGCGCATTTATGTGCAAGGGGATACCCTGAGCGAAAATGCAGGTATTTACCAGTGTATGTTGGTTTCCGATATACCTTTGTACTAAGCTGACCATACTCCAGTCGTGTTATCAACGTATCCAGAAAAGCGAGTGAGCCATTCTTGTTCATTTCCATAGTAAAATTGATATGATTTAAAAGAAGTCGGTAAGCATGTCTTGTTTAAGAAGAACAAAGGTGTCATCGACGTATCGTTTCCAAAACTTCAGGCCAGATATAAAAGTGTTTAGTGCCCGAGTTTCTAGGTCTTCCATTACCCTGTTCGCAATTACAGCTGATATTGGGGAGCCCATTGCTGTTCCGAAAATGTGTTGGTAGTTATCTCCTCGGAAATGCAAGTGCGTCGCATTCAAGCAGATCTTCAAGCATTGACAGATGCCGTTGACAGACAACTTGGTGCGACTTGATATATCTGTCCACAATTCCAGTCTATGCCGAACGACATCAAATGCCAATTCTACAGGGATTTTTGTAAATAGCGAAACCACGTCGAACGAAGCAATAGTTTAATCCTGGTTGATACTTAAATCGCGGATTTCGTTTGCAAAATCTACTGATGCCCTTGATCAGTTTTCAGCTGCGTGCGACCAGCAGGGGCACCAGCAGGGGCGTACCGAGGTTAGTTGCTGCCCGGGGCAAGAAGCAAGTTTGGCGCCCCCATGTTCGAACCTGAGCTCCTTCGGAAGCAAATGTGCTCTTGAAGAAAGTACTTGTGACATTGTTGGGACTTTTCGGCGACCCTGCAGTCATTCGGCGCTCCCGTAGTGATTCGGCGCCCGGGGAATCCCGCCCCTCTTGCCCTCCCTCGTTACACCTCTTTGTGCTTCCAAACGGGAATCAAATTTAGTTCTAAAAGTACCAAAGTATGTACGTATCTCCAGAAACCCAAGTCAATGCACACTGCGAATAAGCCGAAATACTATGCAGCAGGTGGAGAAGTTCAAGTAACTTGGTGTGTTATTCAGGAGTGACCGAAAACAGAACAAGAAGATTGATACACGAATTCGTAAAGCTAACGCGGTTTTGCGTGAGCTCTATCGCTCTGTGGTCACAAACCGGGAGATTTCAAACACCGCAAAGCTGTTAGTTTTTAAACCGGTTGTTGTATCTGCTCCCATCTGTCGTCATGAATATCGGGTACTGATTGAAAGCGCGCTATCTCAGGTGCAAGCGACAGACATGGGATTTTTGCAGTGAGTTCACGGCGTGACAGTTCGCAACAACGTGCGCAGCTGTGAAATCAATAAAACCCTGAATGTCAAGCCACTTCTCCACAGAGAGAGATATCAGCGACGTTGTTTCACCCAGTACCCAGAATATCCCACACAAGGCTGGCGAAGCAAGTCCTGTTGGCTACCCCAATAGGAAAGCGGCCAGAGGTTGACCAAGGACCAGATGGTGTGATTGCACCTCCGACCTTGGTCCGTTCCATTTTAGTGTGGAGCCAGCAGAACTATCTGAAAATTGAGGTATTTCGAGTCCTTCATGAAAGAACTGTGAGGTATTTCGAGTCCTCCTAGGACTACTGCCCCAACGAGCTTCCCCAAAAGAAAATGGATATGAAAATGAATGCATGAATGAAGAAGACACCTGTTTTTGAAGCTTTTTGCTCAATTTATTTCCAATTACGTTCTGCTTCGTTTGTTTTATGCTGCTTTGTAAGTCTTCAGAATTTATTAATTTGAATGTGGTGTACTCTTGTGATATTTGTGCAGGTGCAGCAAAGGAGTTCAAATGTGTGACCTGTTCATCATTGTCTTTTGAAGACAGTGATGAACAGGTCACACACATGAACTCTTTTGCTGAACGAAAAACTCAACATAAATAAGAATTAGGAAAGTACAAAAATAACTATTGCACTTAATTGAAGTTTAGCTTGTGGCGAAAAATATGCCGATCGCAAGGTACTTTATCCTGCAGTTAACGAAACGAAGTAGAATTTTCCAGTTCCTTAGACTCTAAGCATTCCAACCACCATAAATGTTCACTTCCGCTATTTGCTGTATTGATCTTAAGATAGAAACTCTTATTTGTTTTTAGTACTTTTTACGTTTCTTCTGTATTTTTAAAAAGGCCTCTGATTTTCGCTCAGTTGTTTCTTCTCATTAGCAGCATTCTGTTATTTGTCATTGTGATGAGTTAGAATGTAGTACCTCATCTAAATTACCCTGTCTGCAAGTTGTTGCAATTTAAGGCTACAGTAACTGTTAAGAATTGTCATCCTGTATTACTTGACGTTGCCGTGCATGCACTTTTGCTTTATATGATTTCGTGCAAAATCTTCACTGTTATTGGCTTGGCTGCTAAGGTAGTTTCACACATGGTCAGAAACAAGTGATTTTGAAAGTTTTTACCTTGAAAACTGTAACAGTTTAATTTCGTATCTACAGACTACCGTAGACGTCGGAAAGATTTTTTCAAGAGGGGTGGGTATTTTTCCAAAATGTTTCCAGGGGCAGACAAAAGTGGCGAAATTTGTTTTTTCCCACTAGAAACTAAGAAAACAACCTTGTTTTGCTGTAATTTTCAAAATTCGTGGGGGTAAGGCCCCCTCTGGCCCTCTTCCGACGCCCATGCAGAATACTAAACCATTTCGACAGTGAAGGTTATTTTAAATTTTTGTTTCAGGGCGACGATGTAATGAAAGAAGAATTAGACCACAGCACTGTGGAATTTGTTGGATCTGGCGACAAAACTGCCAAGGTGTCGCTGTCTGTCATATTCAACCTTTTTAGTTGAAAAATTTCACTAGCTTTTTGAAGCAACACATTTTTTCTGAGTTTTAGAATGAAACGTCTTTTAGCCTTCATTTCACTTGGAATCTAATTCACACATTTTTTTATCTGTGACTACGTTCTCTGTGATGCTAACAATGATGGACGGATGATTTTTCTTCTTCGTGCCGGACGAGACAACCTGCAGGCTTTTTTCGGTGTCTCAGCGCCTTAACTTCAATTTGCATGAAAATTGTTTAATGTTTGCGCCAATAAACTCAACTCAATTCTACGCAAAATCACTTTTATGTTACTCACATTTCCATTTTGTTAATTATGATTTTGTTTTCTATTTTTTAGTAAACTTAAAGGGTGTCTGTTTGTTTTTAAGTTTGACCCACTTTTTATGGTATTGCCTAGAATTACTGAAATCTCTTTTCCTTTTTAAGATGACTGTTGCTTCACTTTGTCATATATATATGTGGTCTTCGTTAAGTTTCGTGTACTTTGTAATTAAAAGATTTTTAATGTAGATTTTGTTTAACATCTGTTCTTCCACTTTTGAAGTCTGCTTTTTATGCTGAGTTTGTTTTTTTAATTTGATTTTTGGTGACGGCAGTTAGCGGCAGGCCGAAGCATGAAATTTGCCGCCTGCGGGGGCGATTGAGGTGAACGCTCTTGCCCAAGGAGCTCTACGGCAATTCCCTCAGTGGCCGTGGATCAGACACCCAACTTTCCAATTGGGAGGCGGACACTTTTTGGCCAAACCCATTATGAATCTTAGATTTACCTTTTGTCTGTCCTATTTTGCCGTTAAAAACGCACCAGTTGCTCTTAACCTGCTTATTTTATGACCAGGACAATACTGGAAACTATCCAAATTTTTGCCTTAATACATATGCGCTCTTCTGCCGCTATCCAGTATCATCAAGACCTGAACGAAACCAAACAATGCCTGGTTTTGGAACTATTTAAAATTTGTGCAGTAGCCAGTTACGTCGTTTTCGATACAACAGAAATTTTGGAGCAATTGAGGTTACCGCTTTTGGAAAAGTCAAACAATTATGCTTCATTGCTAATAACATGCAATCGTACAGCCAAAAATGAAAACATCTGCCCTTATCATTCAAACAAACTTATAAACGACACAACGAGCAAATATACCTGCATGGATTTTGCGATACCGTTTCAAGCAACATTTATCTCGCAGGCTAGTCGAGGATGTTTGCTATTTCGACATACGCATGCCTGTCAACCAAGGAAAACAACCTATAATTTATGATAATGAAGCAAAGCTCGAAAATGCTGAGCAGTAGTGAAGCTGAACTCCATTGATCAGGGATAATGCTGCAGATATTTTTACCACCTTGAACGAGCACGAAAAAGAAGTGAAAATTTGGGGTTTATACTAGCAGGGTAAACGGCAGCAATAGAATTAGTTGGAAATTTATTCAATTAAAAAAATATATATATAATCCGCTATTAACAGTCCAGTACTCTTCGTTCAGTCTTCAAACTTTTCTGGAATATCGCCATAGAAAGTTATTCAAAGAGTTTCAATTTTCGAAAAACAGGCAACACGATTAGGTTCCCCTTATGCTCAAATTCAATTGATTCACTCCCACTAAGCATTTTTGAAAAATTAGAAGAAAATTTTGTATTCTATATCTGCAAGGATGTGCATCAAAACAAAAGACATGCGTTGATTGTAGTTCGGAAGCATTTCTCTTTACGTGAAATAGGAATGCTTCTTTTTATGACAATCTCGACAGACTGCTACTTTGGAATAGGCCACTGTACACCAGTTTACTAGCGGTAACAATCTTTTTCGTTTCAAAAACTTCCAACAGGAATGCAACGTGACTTGTCAACTTCATTGTGAAATATTAGCAACCAAAGAAAAATTCTAACTATGAATGTGGAGTACTGTAAGCACGCAGGCACGATTTTTCAGTTTGTGTATCTTTTCTGACTATGAACATACTAGCTGCTTGCTACTGAGGTAAATGCCGTTTTCACTTTGTGGATAATATGACTATTTGAAACAGGATGTTATTTCTGCAGTATGCGCTTGTCAACGCTCAAGACGAGAATCGTATTAAAAAAGCTTACCAATTGATACGGAAATGGAAACTTAATTCGCCAAATCTGATTGTTTCTGTTACTGGTGGAGCCAAGAATTTCAAATTGAAACCGCAACTCAAAAAAGCGTTCAGGAAAAGCTTGATGAAAGTGGCGGAGACTTCAGGTGCGAGATTTAACGTTACGCTGCATACTGAACAAACCTACTATCAGCTAGGACAGTGCAATATGTCAACAAGTTTCGTATGACGATGCCATGTTTTGCGTATGAAAATAAAGTCAGGATTTTGCTTTGTTCTTTCGAAAGCACAACTGGTTGATCAGTGCCCTGAGAAATGTGTGCGGAAAGCTGGCGTCCGCCTATTTGTGTGTTAAATTAAAATTGAAATCTAAGGTTCAGAAATGTATTTTTAACACCATTAGCATTTATCTTACCAAAGGTCGTTTGGTCAAAAAGCTGCTTTTCCAAATTTTGCGAGAGCATTTCAACAACGCTCACCAAGAATAATGTAGGAGTAAGCAACAGGTTCCCCTCTCCGGGACCGGATCCAGGAGGAGGCAATTGGGCCGATCGCCCCCGCCTTATACCTAGGAAAGTAACTTTATTGCCATACTTTTGAACAACTCGGAAAACAAAATTCGCGAATAAATGAATTTTTTCGTCCATTATTTTGTCACAGCAAGTGTTGTGAAGTATACTTCATCTCTTTTACAGTAGTGAACTCGTAATGAGACTTCACTACCAAATATTACTGAAATTGACCCCTCTATCCTCACTGGCTGGATCCGCCCCTGCCCCTCTTAGAAAATACTGTACATCTGCTTAAAACGTTTAAGGCACCCCCTAAATGAAGCTTGTCTCTATCTTCACGAATGTACAGGAGCTTGGATCGTAACCGGGGGCACCAACGTTGGAGTGATGAAACATGTTGGTCAAGCTGTGCATCAGCATGCCACCGCCAAATCAACTAAAAAGGTAAAAGTCTTCGTGATTTCAAGATGGAAACACCGTAGAAAAACTATGTTACGCAAAAGTATTTTCATTTGCAGCAGTTCACACCGATGTTCCGAAATTTGACTGAAGAAAGTTTTGAGCATGTTTGCATTAAGCATGAGGGAAATCATGCTGCTGTACCATTTTATAAGTTAGCATGCCTCACATCTTCTATTAATTATCTGTTACCTAGTTGGCAACGGGATCTAGGTTTGCCATCCTAGCAAAGCCTGCTTTTACTTATCATCGCCAGTTTGTATTCGAACACAACGCTTGTGCACTCAATTGCTTGCTTTTCTGCTGCTCATATTCAACTGAGCTGAAAATGTTTTCATGTAAAGGTTGCATGCAAAACGACAGCATTACATAATTTACTTTGTAAAACTAGGTTTATGATGACATGATTCTGACACTGCTGATATTAGTTTTGACGCCTTTTAAGTTTCTAACGGAATAAGAATTTTTACAGGAACAAAATTGCTGATTGATTCAAACTCTTCACCTGTGCGGAAACTAGTTACTTCAATACAGATACACTATGCGAAAGTTTGAATCATCGCAAAAATATGAAAGCAGAGCCCATTCGGCTGATTCCTCGAAAGCTTACAATAAACTTAGAGCTTTCATTTGTAAATTGGTTGCTTTATCCTGTACATGGGCAAACGACTTTGATGATTATTGGTTGAGATGGCAAGCAAGATTGAAGCAAAAACACAAAGTAAATTTGTTGCAGCCTTCAGTGGAAATCGTAGTATTTTCCTAGCGCAATCCTTGTAGGTTTTGGTTTACGGCTGGTTTGTTCTTACTGACGTTCTGATGTTTATATGGTTTTTATATTTGCTCAGATTGTTACTTTAGGAATCGCAACTCTTGGAGTTCTTCACAACAGGGAGGAGTTGAAGAGAAGTTGCAATGTAAATTCAAAAATTTGATTTGTTTCCGTAGTTTTTGTTCATTTCAATTTAAAACTTTTGATCTCGCCGTATGTAAACATACGAACGGAGAATTTTTGCACCGGTACTTGGCGGGCGTAAATTTATGTTTTCACCGGAAATCGTGCTTTTGAGCACTAGTTCTAATTCTAATGTTTTTCGCCTGGAAATGGCTTAAAATTACGGTCCTAGACTGTGTTGGAAAAATACCAGGTTTTGGAATGAGATTTCAAAGTTTCTGTGGTTGAGAGGTTGTTTGAAAGCATGTGTTTTCTGAATTGGTCCACCAGAGGTGAACAGCATCCTGCAGCAGTGACTGATTGAAGTGCTTTAATATGCTGCCAAATGCTATGAAAGCAGGAAGGATTTCATTGTAAAAATTTATCAAACGTGTCTGCGTGAAAATTTTATCTATTCACACGCAGACACGTTGATAAATTTTCATTTATCTATTCACACGCAGACACGTTGATAAATTTTAATTGTTAAATGTCAATGTTAGCTGCATTCATGTTATCAAAATGTTTCCACTAAAGTGAAACTTTCTTCAACAAGATGGCGGCGGTAGGCCCAGGTTTGTTGCAGTGGGCTGTAGCCTAAAATTCTTTGGAAATGCTTTGACATGATGGCAGCTGGTAAGTGTACAGGCGTGAAAACGTTCAGCATGTTTCCCTCCTTGGCCTACTGGTTGAGAACGCCTAACAGTGTCGACGTACTGGTGATCCGAATTTCCCTGCAAAACCTCCCGGTAACGTGGGTCAGTGGTTCTCAAACGCGGTTCCGAGAGCCGTATGTGGCTCCAAGCACCTTGTGCGCGGTTCTCAGCAGTCTTTCATTAAAACCTCTAATGTTTTGTTTAGCAGACTTCGTTCTGCTATAAAAAAGCGTGTTAATTGACTTGTGTTAAAATATTTTTAGTGCGGCTCTGTAACAAAATTGTAGGTTTGGATTTGCTCCCTTCAGCGAAAAGTTTGACAATCACTGCCGTGAATTTTGCTGCGGGGAAACCACCCGGTAACGAAAGTGAGCCGTGGTGCTTCTACTTTCTCAGGAACGTTGTGATTGCCGGTACGACATAGAAGGAATGGACAACACCAAAGCAGCTCTGGACAAGAATCATTCGCACTTTTTTCTTGTTGACAGCGGAGAAGAAAAGTATGGCGGAGAAATCGAATTTCGTGCCGCATTGGAGGCGTACATAGGTAACATTTACGGTAGCGTGTAGTGATTAAATCGCCAGTATCTTCTGCAGGTCCACATCAGGCCAATGATGGTAAATTGCAAAACGTTTACGCACTTGAGCAAAATCGTGAGTAATAAAGTAAGCAACTTTTAAAAATGAAATGAGAAGACAGGAGAACTTTCGCAAACGTAGAGGAATTCTTGTTTACGTTTTTCTTGGAAAAAAGGTTGCTTGCAAGAAATTTGTTACAAAAACGTCTGGCAAAAACATTTGGCAATAAACTAGCATTTTTTCAGAAACATTCACACAGTAAAAAAGTAAATAAACAGTCAAACCTCTGGGGACGGAAAGCCACTATAGTGGCACTAAACACCTTTTTTGGTCACCACACGAACCATTTGTGGAAAAAAGACAATTACAGTAAGACAGCTTTCAATGAAGATATTAACGTACTTTCTAACTAAAAAACAATATATACTGTATATTATGCATTTGTAATTTTTGAATAAAATAATTTTTTTTTGTTTATTGCAGCCACTTTACAGAAGACATTGAGTAGCACGCTTTCCTGGGAATTTTTAACTTGGAAAGCTTGCAAGTAGTGCAACTAAACAAAAATTTTTTTTTTTTAATCATTCTTTGAGATGTTTGTTTGCGGAAAATTAGTATCATTCTACCTTGGAGTGCTCGAGTCACCACTGCGGCGTACCCAACGCCTTTCTGGTCATAACTAAGGAACCATTGGAGGCAGCACGGATTTAGATGGTGGGGGACCTGGGCCCCAGCGTGGTGGGGGCCCCATGTGCGGATACACAATCTTTAGGTAGGGGATGATCGATGAAGTTATTAGTATTCCTCTGATCAATTAATATTTATGACGTTATCTTGTGACATCACACTAGTTAACTCAGCTGTAACACAATATTTTGATACAATATGATATTTGACAATGATATAGCGGTTTGTGAAACTGTTACAAAACCGATTACCAGACGCATTGCCTCTTCTTTTTTTGAAAATTTGCTTGAAACAAGTTTTGAAAATTTTTTTCAAAGAGGTTTCTGGGCGATTCAACGTTTTCATCATCTACTCTAAACGCCAATCCTCGATCAGCAATAAATTTTATGACAGAAACCAAACGTTGCAGAAGCGATTTCCAATATTGTTCGCATTGATGGACCTGACAGGCTAGCTCCGTATCAATTCTTCCAAGTTATCTACATCTGCGATTAAACGTAATCGTGGTATCTAGATGTTTCGTTGATTGCTCGTGTCTCCTCAGCAGGCCCGCAGTCACGGGGGCAGTTGGGAACAGTGACCCCCAAATTTCTTTTGTGCGTCCCCAAATTCTGTTGTGCCCAGAAAACTTTTTGTTAAAAATAAAATAAGAACAAAAGTCTTGCCCCTAAAAATGTATTTTCCCCAAAAAAACTTAACACCTGGCAACGGGCCTTGCTCCTCCTCAGGCGCTCAAGAGCGTACTTCCGGTCGTAGAATCCCTTTCCAACAAAGAAATGCGCACATCTGATCGTACCTGCGCACATCAGTTTACAAGTGAAACAATAAACATAACCACCTTGTGAAGAAGAAAAGCAAAGCCAGCTTCTATCAACAACTTCGCCGCTGTGGCTCTGGTGACGAATGAGGTTTATAGTGCATTTTCGTTGCGGGTTTCTTTTCTGTGTTGTGGATGTTGCGGAATCATCATGGTTTAAAAATAACTTTTCGTCGCAATGTCGAAGAGTACGTGTTTAATTTTTTGACCAATAATCCCGCATTTTTTGGTATAGACCCAATGGCTAGCCAGAGACCGATATCTCTGCCTCCCGTGATAGCGGCAGCCATCTCATCCATCGTGTTTTTCGATGATGCTTCTTGACGTTCTTCTGCTACTGGTGCTGCACCACTGGTCAAACTAGACCTGTCCTCATCGTTACGTAGAACTAAATCTGTCACAGCATGTTCCTCGATTTTCTATCCTTTTACAGCAGGGATCTCCAAACTTTTTTATCCGAGGGCGGCATAAGCTAGTACAAAACAGTTTGAGGACCGGACATCTTATCCAATGGGATCTCAAGTCTTTTCTGAGTGTTGGCCAGTAGGCTCCGTACAGTGTCCAGTGGGCCCCTTTCAGGGACATTTTAACATTTTTCAATGTTCTCAGATAACATTTTTTTGAATGTCCATTTTTATGAAAAAGAAGGACATGTCCTCCAAAATAAGGATGTATGGTAGCCCAACTTAATAATGCTCGCATGCGACCTGGGAAAATCTGAGTAAGACAGACGCAAAATCATATAGCAGCGAGTAGAGACTTAACCTGATGCGTTCTACGTATGTGGCTTTCCCTTGACCTTGCATTCACTAGGTTCAGATACCTGACCAGCTTCAGGAAACCTATAAGTGTAGTAGTTGTTTCGTCATAATGCAATATTCAAGAGAAGCGCTCCCACCTGGCCGACCGATAACTAATACAGCGCCTACTCCACAAATATAGTTTCCTTGCTAAAATGACTAACTGGCATGCACATGTCGCACATATGGCTAAACACATGAACATGGGGGCTTGCCCCCCTAAATCCGACGCTGATTGGAGGTAGAGAGACAACCAAGACTTCTTTGAACGAGGATTTTAATGTACTTTCTATAAAAGAATACATACATTTGAAAGTGAATATTTGAGAAAAACGAGGTTTAAATTTTGATTCCTTTCTTATGGACTTTAGCTAGTAGATTATAGAAAATTTTAACTACTTTTCTTCTTTGGATATTATTACTGTATTTCAAGGGCGTACGCAAGGGGGGGGGGTTAAACCCCCCCCCTTGAGCTTGATATTTTACAAAAATTTTATTACCTTCGCAAGGAGATTTGTTTTCGCATACTTTTTGCTTGTTAATTTGTCGATTTAATGCAAATACCACGGAATGAATTTGCATGCAAATTTCAAGGAACATTGTAAATGGGCTAAAAAAGTAATGATTAGGTTTTGGTGGGAATCTGGGTTATCGTCTGCGTCCAGACACCATCTCACAACATTTTGCAGACCTTTCGTCCACTAAGCATGTTTAAGATCGTGTTCCGCGATAGTTCATTTTGTCCGAAACCATTGTCTTTATATTGTCTGCCAAGAGCGTACGCAAGTGGGAGTTGGGGTTAACCCCCACTTTAGTTTGATATGTTACAAAAACTTTATTACCTGCGAAAAGGAGATTAATTGTTTCCGCATACTTTTTTCTTGTTAATTTGTCAACTTAATGCAAAAATTGTAGTTGTAAATGCTCTGACATAGTGATGAGTGTGTTTTACTCTCCTGTTTGAACGCTCATCCTGGTATTTTTGCAGTTATGAACTGCTGTGTCGTAGCGTTGAGTGTGTTTTCCTCCGATATCCTAACTTGGAGCGCTGATGTTTTAGTTTATATTCAGTGCCAAGGACATACGCAAGTGGGATATTGGATTAAAAAAAAACCCTTGAGCTTTATTTTTTACAAAAACTTTATTACCTGCACAAAGGAGATTAATTGTTTTCGCATATGTTTTGCTTGTTAATTTGTCGACTTAATGCAAATGCCACGGAATAAATTTGCATGCAAGTTTCAAGGAACATTGTAAATGGGCCAAAAAGTAATAATTAGGTTTCAGTAGGAATCTGGGTTATCGTCTGGGTACAAAAACCATCTCACCACTTTTTGCAGACCTTTCGTCCACTAGGCTATGCATGTTTAAGATTGTGTTTGGCGATAGTTCACTTTATCCGAAAAATTGCATTTATTTTGTCTGCTAAGGCTGATCAGCGCAAGCGCTGACAGCATTGGCTGCATTAGGCCTACCAATTTCTGTAGCACAAAACTGTTTCACGAGCTCAAAAACAGCAGTTGTTAACATAGAAGCATCCATTTATTGTGTCTCAGCA